>ULLK01020586.1_pt1 | contig 13308 bp, 11 predicted proteins | sample 1951411 | NCBI WGS metagenome assembly ULLK01 (sample SAMEA4835526, study PRJEB28245) | human gut metagenome | biome: gut microbiome; material: fecal sample | place: Denmark | collected 2008 | reverse complement strand
GTCTTAATATTTATATTTAATTTTTCTAATTTTTTTTGATTAGTATCCGATATTAGTGGCATTTTTATATCTCCTAACGATTATTATTGTTATTATTATTATTGTTGTTATTATTATTAGAAGAAGAACCACCACTAGAGCTCCAACTACTACCGCTAGAATTACTAACATATATATGAGGATATATACTAAATGATTTATTATTTAAGTGAATTCCATCAATGCTAGCATCAACACAATTTGCTGAGATAACGATATTCTTACTAGTATCATCTTTAAAAATCAAAATAATAGAATTACCACTACATCTTATATCACCATCAGGATTATCTCTTAAAAAATTATAAATAGTTTCTAAATCTTCTTTCGTAATATTATAATGCTTAGTAAGTTCTACACATCTTTTTTTTCTAATTAATTCTTCATAAGTTTCTGGCTTATCAAACATTTTAAAACATCTCCTTATCTATATAATAAAATTCTATATTTTGAAACGGTAAATTTATGGCTTGAATATGATAATAAGCATTTTCTTTTTGTTTAGTATAATGATAATCTCTTAAAGCAGCCGTTGTAAAAAATATATTATTAGGACTATCTATTGAATAAGCTTTTTTATACTCTTTAATAAAATTAGATATGTCATAACAATAATAATCACTTTTGGAAGAAAGCAAGTCATCCAATACTCCTTTATAAATTTGCCAAGTAGCAATATGTCTTTGTTTAGTTCGTCCTTCATCACCGTATTTAACTAAATTTCCTGATAATAACATTATATATAAAGAATTATTTTCAGGATAATCACATACCTCATTTATTAAATTCTTTTTCATAAATATTTCTACTTTAGATTCTTCAGTTATATAAACTATATCTCTATTCTTTTTTATAATTTGAGATTCTAAATTATAATAATTACCATCTATTCCTAAAATAAAACTATCTTTATCATATATATATTTCAAATTTTGATCTTGTGATATTATTTCTTCTAAAGTTGGATAATCTAATCTTTTTGAAACAATAGATAAATATTCATTAGGATTTTCTAAACGCATCTTTTTTACATACTCATAAACATATTCATTATTAACATCTTTTGTATAATTTCTATCTTGATACATTTTTTGCTGTAGTAAACATGTATAACTTTTATTTGTTTTATAAGTATTTTTAACAAAAGGACACCCAGTTTTGCAAAGATAAAGATATCCACATTTACTACATTCTTTATTAAAAGGCATAATATTATGATTTTTAAATATCATTTTTTGTGCATTATCTAATATCTCAGCCACTGAATTACTATAAATATTGCCATAAAAGTAGTTAGGATTTTTTTGACCTCTAACACATGAATAAATATCGCCATTTTTCTCTAACAAGAAAAACTTTTCTCCACAATTATCACAATTAGAACAATATCCCGGTCCGAACTCATCAAACCATGGTCCATTAACACCATAATCTAAATCCGTATTATCAAATTCTTGATGCATTCTATTATATAAATTAAGCTGTTCTTCTTCACTAATATGATGTAAAATTCCATTAGAATTATAATCAAAACCAATCATAAAATTAAAATCATTCATATCCAGACAAGTATTATTGTGTAAATACTTTATATCATTAATTATGGCATCTAAATGCTTATAATGTTCTTTAAAAATAGTAGCAGACACTTTCTTTTTATTAGGAATATCCCCCATTAATTCAATATTTTTTAAAATTCTTTCTAAAGTTTTGCCATTACCTTTAGTAACTCTATACTCATCATGTAAAGAAAATGGTAAATCTAGACTTCCTGATACTGAAACATTAAATTCTTTAATAGTATCTATATGTCTATCTATTCCATATAAATTTGTTTTTATATGAGGTTTACTTACTTTAAAACCAGCCGCACTAATTAATTCTTTATTTTTATCATAATAATCATTAATAAACTTTATTAAATCATAAAAATCACTATGAGATAAAGTAGTAACTTCGCCACCATGCAAAGATATATTAAAAGGTATAACATTTTGTTCTTTAAATTTATTTATGGCATATTCTAAAGTATCTAAAGGTTTCATTTTCTTAAATTCATCTTTAGTATTATCTTCTAAATAGCAATATTTACATGCCATATTGCATTCCATTGTTGGTACATATAATAAATGTATAAATTTTGTTGTTTCCATACTGCTTCCTTAATTTTTACTTAAAACGACTTACTTTGGTTGGACTTTCTTTAAAGGCTCTATCGTTTACTGTCGTATGAATAGGTATTGTTATTGTTTTAAGTTTATAACATTGTCTAAATGCTGAAGAGCCAATCTCTGTAAGCTTACTATTTTCAGTTAATGTTACTTTTGATAAGCTTTGATTGCCATAAAAAGCATGACCACCTATTCTAGTAACCTTATCAGGGATAGCAATTTCTTTTAACGAATAACAATTTTCAAAAGTATTACCTCTTATCTCCGTTAAATTTCGCGATAATTTCACATATTCTAAAGAAGTAGCATTATAAAAGGTTTCTCCACCCATATATGTTAAAGTATCTGGTAAGCTTATCTTTTTTAAAGAAATACAATTATAGAAAGCTCCACCACCTAAATATTCTAAACTTTTAGGCATATTAACTTCTGTTAATTTCCAATCATATTTAAAGGCTTGACCTCTTATCTCTTTTATAGTATCGGGAAGTGTTACTTTTTCTAAGAAATACATATTAGAAAAAGTATTTCCTCTTAAGGCTATAACTTTCTTACCATTGTGTTCTTCTGGTATAGTAGCACTCTTATAATTTAATAAACCATAAGCATAGAAACGAACAGCATATCCATCACCTTGTTTTTCATAGAATATTTTTGGAGTCATAAAAATCATTAATGGTAAAAAGACCGCAACTAAGAAAGAACATATTTTAAATGTTAATAAATTATCCTCGGTTAAACTATTTACGGTATTACTAATTATATTATCCATTTTTTCCGTAGGTCTAGCCTTTATTTCTTTAGCAATCATTTTAACTAAATTGAATTTTCTACTTATTACAAAGAACATTATTAAAATAATAATACCTATAATATAAGTTAATAAAGGAAAATGAAAGAAAATCATCGATATATAAATAAATACAAGAATAGAAAATATTACACTTAAAACTTTTTTACGTTTTAAAATAGATAATGGTATTAATTTAGTATTTAAATCAATTTTTTGATTTTCTAATTCTATTTTTATATATTCGTCTAAAATATTACTTTCTGAACTGCTATAAATATTTGAAAAACTTGTTGGTAAAACATATTCTTTTTTTATAATTGGGGCTTGTTTACCAGCATTATTTATTTGAAATTCAACATTTTTCTTAACATCTGCTCCACAATTGGGACAAAATTTATCAATTGGTCTTAATTTTTCACCGCATTTTGGACATTTCAAATTTTTAATAGCTTCTCTAATTACTTCTTCGTTTTTCTTTTCACTAACCTTTATTTCTTCATCTTGAACAATAGACGATAAAACAGGTTCTCGAACATTATTATTATTTAACATCAACTCACTAACAGTACTACTATTATTTTTTTTATACTTTTCTTTAAAAGCAGTCATAATCGGCACAACTAAAAAAGCTCCTATAAATATGGAAATGAAATCTATTATAAATATATTTGGAGTCACAAGAAAATCGCAAAACAATAAGAATATCACTCTAAATATAAAAAGTGTCCAAAAAGTCTTACGTGTATCATCGAGCGGTAATAACCTTGACAAAGGCCAAATAACAAAAAATGTCATATGAATAGTTACAAAAGCTTCTATAAAAAGTGCAACCATAAGTGGTACATCAGAAGAAGAAGAAAAAGAAGAAGCAAATACCACAAATGGCATAAATAACAACCAAATAAACCCTATCATTTTTTTATTTAATTTCACATTAATCACCCTATACTTCATTTATTATAATTTAATTGTATCAAACATTAAGAAAAAAATCTTCTATTAAATAAAAAAATTGCCTTCTAGTTAAAGCAATTTTTCATATTCTTTTTCACACTTAAAGTTAAATCACTAATTTTATTTATTATATCAATTTCTTTACTACTAAAAAAATCTCTGTAAATATATACTTTATCTTCACCTATAATATTAATTTTTCTTCTAATAATTTCTTCAAAATCCAAGTTTTTCATCTGTTCCATTAATTTCTCATTACATTTTAGCATTCTTCTTAAAGAATATGGCTTACCATCAATAACCATGACAGTAGTATCTAATCCTTCATTTCCTTTAATTTTTAAAACTTTCCCATCAAATTCGATATTTTGACAAAATAGAAAAGAGAAATCCTCATCTTCTAAATTAAACCATTCTTCACTTTGATTATCTAGAGTAAGTTTAGCAAGTACACACATATAAAGTAATATATCAACCTTATCAAACCCTAATAAAAAAAGGGCAGAAATTATATTTTCTGAATTTATTTTTTCCATAAAACCTCCATCTTCTATTAACTATTTCTTTAATTTTCTTATATAAATATCTATCAAATCAGGATCATTTTGATTAACTGGCAAATTATTTATATCCCAAAAGCGCATATCTTTTGATTCATTATCCCATTTTAAATTTCCACTATATCTTTTTATACAATAAAGAACGGTATTATTAATAACAACATCGCCATTAGGATAACTATTTCTTCGCGATGTGCCAGACACTACTTCAATTAACTCTAGATCTTCTTCTTTAACATCTAAATTAGTTTCTTCTTTTATTTCTCTAATTATAGTATCTTGAAATCGTTCTCCTAATTCTTGACAACCACCCGGTAAGCCCCATTTATCTCTATCGGCTCTACTTTGCAATAGAATTTGCCCCTTGCTGTTAACAATTATCGCTGCTGCCCCATCTTGTAGTAAAACAAAACGATGTTTTAGTTCTCCCATACACATTCTAGTAAACACGGGATAACCAATGATATTACTAAGTTTTATTATCTCATCAGGTGATAATTTTTTTATTATTACTTTTAATACCCCATAATCAATATTTCTTTTTTCTTCAGAGGTCATAGCCTTTATATTTTCTAAAATTTCACTATTATTCATAATCCATCCCAACTAATATACAAAAATAACTCAATTTTCAAATATATTTGAAACAACGAATACTTTCTTATTATCATAATCAACAGTAACTTCTGCATCATAAGGCAAAATACATTTTGGTACAGAATGACCGAAATTCATATTATATAAAACAGGTGTTTCTATATCTTTAAATACTTCTTTATAAACTTTCTTATACTCTTCGTAATATTTTTCATCAATTGGTTTACCCACTATTATTCCTTGTACCAACGATAAAATATTTCTACTTTTTAATTCATTTAACATTTTTTTAAATTTAGCAGGTTCAGTTCTTGTATCCGATGTTTCTAAAAACAAAATCTTTTCTTGCCACTCATCGTTTGTTGGTAAAATGCTATATTTATCATACACATCTTTTTCATCTGGATATGTAAACCCAGTTAAAGCATCATAGATACTTTCGATACACCCTCCATAAAGCCTACCTTTTCTAATACCACAGCCATTTAATACTTCATATCCATGTTCTTCTCTATGCTCTATTCTTGGTACCCCAATCATCTCTGGACCATAACTTTCTCTATCACTATACCAATATTCGCTAGAAGTAATTTCAAAAGGGTTTCCATCTCCCATAAACATTTCAAAATATTTTTTAGTATATGGTAACATTTTCTTATCAAGTTCAGCTAAATCAACTAATAAACAAGGACCATAAAAGGTCGACAATCCCAATTTATTAAGCATTAAATGATTATTAGTTGTGTCTGAAAACCCAGTGAATATTTTGGGATTATTTCTTACTGCATCTCTAAATTCTTCATCTTCCATCAAATATTTGAAAGTTTTATAGGTATCATCACCACCAATAGCGCATATTATTCCTTTTATTTCTTTATCCATGAATGCTTGTTTTAAATCTGCTGCGCGGTCTTCAGGATGCTCCTGTAAATAATCCATATCTTTTAAAGAATTATTCATGATTACAGGAATCAAGCCATACTCTTCTAATCTTTTTAACCCAATATCTAATTCATGCTTACAAAAAGGCATTCCAAGTAATCCTCTAGATAAACTAACAATCGCTACTTTATCTTTCTTTTCCAATTTCTTAGGCTTTATATTCATAGCATTTCTCCTTACATTGAAATTATAACACATATTTCTATTAATTTTTTATCGTTTAAACAAACAATATTTAATCCAATTTTTACAATAAACGCACTCGGAAAACCTAGCAGAACGCATCTAAAAATAACAAATTTAAATAAATTACAACTTTTATATAATTTATCTATGCTTATGTGAAGCATCAAAATTTTCTAAATTTTGAGTTTCTGATGAAACATATTCTTGCTGTTTAATTAATTTTTTATGCGTTGGAAACAATCCACCACAGGCTGTTGGAATTTGATGAATATCAGTAATACTTCCATCTGATAAATAATTTGTTCTAACTCTTTCTAGATTGCAATCAGTGCCATCAGTCAATGACCAATATGATATACCATCAAGTTGTACACCTGATTCTCTAATAATATCGGATATTTCTTCAATTTTTTGATGTTTATATGAATAAACTTGTTCAAGTGTAACATCAGGATTATTACCAAATAATCTTGGTATTTGAGCTCTACCTAACGACATATCAAATTCAGTAATTTGAATTTTCTTTCCTGTTCTTTCTTGCAAAATTCTAAAATCTTCAAAACAACGTCTAATCTTATTTTCATCTTCACCGATTGTTATGTGCATCTGCGAACCCAAAGTATCAATAAGTCCAGGACGCTTAGAATCGATTTCATCTAACACTTCAAATACTTTTTTTCTTCTTTCATCATCTTCTAAGAATGGTTCGTTATATAAGAAACTTATACCATCAGGTTTATGTTGTAGAGCATAATCAAAAGCTTTTAAAAGTTCATCCATGGTTATACCATATTTACTTTCCCATATATTATAATATTCTCCATTAGCATTTTTTTCAAAACTAACAATTTCATTAAATAAATCTACTGCATTTATTAATGGTATATCTTCTCCATTAACATTAAGCCTATGATTTTGATTATAGTCAATTATAAAATCAATACTTTCTTTAACATAATCTTTTATAATTTCTAATATTTCTTCTTTAGATTTTCCAACAAATAGTCTTTCCATACCATCTTTTACTAACAATGAATGATATCTAACTTGTTTGCCATTTCGATATGCAAAATCTAAATCTCTTTTTGCAAAATAAAAATCAAATCTCTTATTAGGATTATTCTCATCATATAAATCATTTACTACATTATATATTCTTCCAGATCCTATTAACATACTATTAAAACTATCTAAGTTACTATTTAACAAAACCATTTCTTCATATAAATCATCTGTTTTAAGTTGATCTCTTTCTGTAGAAACAAAATGATGACTTATATCAAATATTTCTTCATAATTATTAGGATATCTATTTTTTATGAATTCTCTTAGCCAAGGCTTAATTTCTGAGAAATTATTTAATATTGTACTTTTAATTAATTCTATATCGTTTTCTTGAATGCCACAATGTCTAAGTTTATTATCAATTTTAGTTTCTTTATCAGTATCATGAAATACCATTGTATCCTGATAGCACTTGAAAACTTCTTTTTTTTGATTGTCTAAAGGTAAAGTAATCAATTTTTCTAATTCTTCTTTGTTATAATTATATTTTAGTTGATCACAATGAATAATAAAGTCAATTAATTCATTACTATCATTACATTGTATTATAGATAATAAATCAATTTGTTCTGAGCTAAAATATCCACCAACAATATTTGTATTAACTTGTAAATTATTTGCATCCATAAATATCTTCTCCTATTAATATTATAACATTAAAATCCATTTTTAAAGATTTCTATTATCAAATTGCAAAAAATGAATTAATAATCATATTTTGACTTATTTTATTCTAAACTTAATAATATTTTTGAGTTGGTTCTATTCTTTTTTGACCTAATGCTTCTATAATACACTCCCCCATTTTTCCATAAACATTTTACAAAAAAAGTACCAACAAATTGCTGATACCATTAAAAATATATTTTCAATGTTTTGTTTTGCTATAATATTCTACTCCAGAATATGTTCCATTTTTATTAAATTTCTTCATATTAATATAATCCATTTCTAGCTATAATGCCTATATTCCTTAAATCCTTATTCATAGACTATAAAACTCCATGAAAGTGTATTTTCGTTTGCTACTCTTAACTTATACCATAATTTTAGCATAAATGAAGATCATCTTAAACCTTAATTTAACACTTTTAAATAATATTTATAGTCAAGCAAATACCCTCAATCCTAGGTAAATACTGACTTTGCAAGAACTATTTATAGTCAGGAGATTCAATCTATTTTATTCAAAATTCTGGTCAAAATTAGCTTTAAACTCAGTATTCATCTATATATTTCATAGAATTTTATACTCTATAAAAATTTTATTATTTAGATTCAAAAAAGACTACCTTCTTATGAAGATAATCCTCTATAAAATTTCAAATAATAATAAATTTCCATAATTATAATATTTACTTCAACCTCAATTGATATGGATTAGAACTTTTTCCTGTACCAGATTTAACCATAATGTTAGATTTAAGAAAAAGGGTCGGACGAACAGCATTAACACTACTAACATAGCCATTGCTCATGCTGCCATCCTCTTTTGTATAAAATGCATGGCGATTTCCTAACGTAGTAGGTGTCATTTCCCATTGTATAGAACTTGTATCTAATAAATAATCATTTTCTAGACAATCACTAAAATATGTAGAAGACCAGTTATAAAGTTCTTTAGCAAGACAAGCATTTCGGTTTTTGGAGGACCCGCCACTGGTCGCGTAACCATAATCACTTAAATACATTAGACCAATTTTACCAGTCCAAGTAGTAGCATGACCACTATAAACGTTAGTTCCCCTTTCGTAGCCATAAAAATGACTTACTAAACCATTGCTTGCTGAAGTATAACTACTTGTGCCACCAAGATTCCAAACAACTTCTTCAATGGCATTTCTTGTTGCATCATTTTTTAAACCAGTTGAAGAAAAATTTACTTCGGTACAACTAAATGTGGCTCCACTAACAATTGCAGCTGGTTTACATCCTTTAGTACCATTATAATAAGAACCCATTTTACTATATAATTGTTGGTTTCCAGAATAAATTATATCATTTGAATTGGTATATCCAGATTTTAAATAGCTAGTAGGATTTAACATCATCATAAGCTGAGAATCACTCCAGTCATTCGAACCATAATCCGTAGTTGAAGTGCCTACCCCATTCAACTTATAATCCCAAGGATATTTACCTAAAAAATCATTTCTTATAATTTTAACAAGATTTTCTTGGGAGCCATCTTCCTTAGTAACATTATTAAAGACGCCAATAATACGCCATAATTCACAAGTATCAGCCATTGAATTAGCATAATCACTACAGTTAAAATATACATAATTATCTGGATTAGCACCAATATATCTAATATTTTTACCTGGGTCATCACTTGCAAACATACCAGGATTACTATTCATTGCAGTAGTTATTACCTCACTTAAGGAAGGTTTTTTAGTTTCAAAATACACATTACATTTAGTTTTCTTAGTTAAATTAGTCAATACTATTCCCCAAGCATCATTATTCCAAGAAGCAGAAGCATCATTATCGCAAGAAATTTTATCTACTATATAGCCATCATTCTTTCCTGGTATAGTCTTAGAATATTCTCCATCTATATAAGCTCCAATAACAGCATCATCAGAGATAAAATCTCCTACTGTCGCTCTTACTACTTCTTTATCTTTAAAGACATTAAACTTTGAATAAATAAAATATATTCCTATTGATAATAATAATACACAAGGTAATCCTATATATAAGTATCTCTTATATTTATTAAATCCTAGTTTCTTTAAATACTTATCTTTATTAAATTTCTTCATATTAATATAATCCATTTCTAGTTATAATGCCAACACTTATAACCTGCCCAAGATTAAAAATAATACCGCCTATTCCCTAATTCTTATTCATAGAGTATAAAATTCTATGAAAATATACGGTGAATACTTGGTTTGAAGCAAAACTGACCATAATTTTGACTAGAATAAAATTAATCTTTTGACTAGAATAGACTCTAGCAAAGTCAGTATTCACCTAGGTTTAAGAAATTATATCTGACTAGAAATTTGACTACAAAAGGATTATTTATCTTTAAATATATCCTTTAAAAAGGCTTAAAGATATGATATCATTTAAATATAAGGTAGAAATAATATCCGAAAATTGGCTTTCATAGAGTTTTATACTCTATGAAAATTCTCTTATTTATACAATTAAAAAGACCTACTAGAATAGTATCTAATAAGTCTTTATAACTTACTTCAAGCCTTTAATTTTTTTCGAAATTATTTTAAAGAATTTATTTTTCTTTAGATAAACCAGTCATTTCAACAATGTAGTCAACAGATGCATAAGTACTTAACATCTTTTTAGCAATTCCAATAGCTTTATTATTAGAACCATCTTCTTTAGCTTTTAATTTATCAGTCTCAAAGACTTTCATAAACTCAGCTTGTTAGTCTAAGAATTTTAAATTATCAATATTATTTGAATACTTTTCCATAAAAGAATTCCTAGGGTTCTTATTAACCAATCACTTATGTTCTTATTATAAGAATCTTTCTCATATTTATCAATAGCCACATGAATTATTTTCGGTGTACATGTTAATACTTCTCTAGTCTCTGGATCAGTCATTGTAAATACATTACATTAATAACATTCTTATTAAATGATAGTAGTAATAAATCTAGATTAATCTGATAAATCTTAACCGGATTATAATTCTTACCTATCTCTTGTCTATTTAATATTAAATGATAAGTATAATAAGTATTCTTTAAATCTAAAGACTATGACTTATAAGTATTAGCTTAAAAATTAATAAAATAATCATTATTAACCTGATTACCCCATAATAATAAATCAACAGTCATAGTCTTATCATCAGCCATAATAATCTCTCCTCCATTTACATTTGAGTAAATGAAAAAGTTGGCACGAATACCAACTTTATATTGTTTGCAAACAAATTGCAAACATTTTACTATTTTTAGCACGTTTTTGAACTTTTCAAAATCTCACAAGCCCTCATTATATAGGCTATTTACCACAACATTGTTTATATTTCTTACCAGACCCACATGGACACAAATCATTACGTCCTACTTTTTTAGTCTTCTTAGGTGTACTCTTAGCATGTTCCTTACCGTCATTAGCAATTACTTCTTGATTTTTAGGCTTTACTTCTGCACTTCTAGAAATTTGAGCTTTAAGTAAGAATGTAGATATCTTACGATCAATTTCATCTTCCATACGATCAAATAAATCAAAACCTTCTTGTGTATATGCTTGTAATGGATTAGATTGACCATAACCACGAAGACCAATACCTTCTCTTAAATGTTCCATAGTAGAAATATGATCAACCCAAGCTTCATCAATAACTCTTAAACTAATCATTCTTTCGAATTGAGAAATAACTTCTAATGGAACTTCTTTTAGTTTATCATTATAGTCATCCATAATCTTACCTTCAAAGTAATTAGCAAGTTCATGATCTTTAATATTTTTAATATCATCCATTGTTATCTTAGTCTTAGTTAATAAATTATTATTAACTTCTTCTAAAATATCAGTTTTATCTTGGGCAGTTAAATATCCTTCTGGAGCAATATGGCTATCAATAAGACTTATTAAATTATTAGTAAATGTTTCTTCAATTTCTGGAGTTACATCATCATTATCAAGCAAAGCATTTCTTCTCTTATAGATAATTTCTCTTTGTTGATTCATAACATTATCATAATCAAGTAAGCTCTTACGCATATCGAAGTTATTACCTTCAACTTTTCTTTGTGCTGACTCAATAGTTTTAGTAAATCTCTTAGAACGAATTGCTTGATCACCAGTCATACCTAAAGCAATTAAAGCATCTTTAATTTTATCAATACCAGAACCAAAACGACGCATTAAATCATCTTCAAACGATACGAAGAATTGAGAAGTACCAACATCACCTTGACGACCAGAACGACCTCTTAACTGATTATCAATACGACGTGACTCATGTCTTTCCGTACCAATTACGTATAAACCACCAAGTTCTAAAACACCTTCACCTAATTTAATATCGGTACCACGACCAGCCATGTTAGTAGCAATTGTAATTGCACCCTTTTGTCCAGCCTTAGCAATAATTTCAGCTTCACGAGCATTATTCTTAGCATTTAAAACTTCATGAGAAAGTCCCTCTTTTTTAAGCATAGAACTTAATTTTTCGTTAGCAGATACACTTATTGTACCAACTAAGATAGGTTGACCAGTAGCATGTATCTCCTTAATAGTATTAACTATAGCATGATACTTATCCTTTTCTGTTGCATAAACTAAGTCAGGTAAATCAACTCTGGCAATCGGTTTATTAGTAGGAATTTGAATAACATACATATTATAAATGTTAATAAATTCTTCTTCCTCAGTCTTCGCAGTACCTGTCATACCAGAAAGTTTATTATACATTCTAAATAAGTTCTGGAATGTAATTGTTGCCATCGTCTTTGTTTCTTCATTAATAGTAACACCTTCTTTAGCCTCAATTGCTTGATGTAAGCCATCACTATATTGTCTGCCAACCATTAATCGTCCAGTAAATTGGTCAACAATAATTACTTGGTCATCACTAACAACATAATCAACATCTTTACTAAAACCATAGTTAGCCTTTAAAGCCTGATTAATATGATGAACTAAAGCACTATTATCAATATCATAAAGATTATCTAAATTAAACATCTTTTCAATCTTTTTACTACCAGCCTCAGTCAAAGAAACATTCTTCGTTTTAACATCAACATCATAATCTTCTTCAGTTAATCTCTTAACAGCTCTATCACTATCAATATAAAGGTTTTTAGAATCAAATCTACCACCAGAAATAATTAAAGGTGTTCTCGCTTCATCTATTAAAATAGAATCGACTTCATCGACAATACAGAAATTAAGTGGTCTTTGCACACGATCTTCTTTTCTGATAACCATATTATCTCTTAAATAATCAAAACCAATTTCATTATTTGTTGAATATAAAACATCACAGTTATAAGCTTCT
>ULLK01028462.1_pt1 | contig 13523 bp, 9 predicted proteins | sample 1951411 | NCBI WGS metagenome assembly ULLK01 (sample SAMEA4835526, study PRJEB28245) | human gut metagenome | biome: gut microbiome; material: fecal sample | place: Denmark | collected 2008 | reverse complement strand
CGTCGTCTGAACGAAAAGAAATCGACAGCGCTTTTGTTTCATTGCTCATTTTTCACTCCTTTTCAAGCAGCCGTAAATGCGGTTGTAGTCGCGATTTCGGCTATATTTTTTTGTCGTTCTGGACACGTTTGAAATCTTCCGCAGAATAGGTATAACGCATTACCTATTTTGTCAGCAAAATAGCCTGCGTTAGGGGGGAATATCCCCCTAAGACCCTCTAAAAAAACGTTATATTAGGCAGAATGCCCGTTATGATTTTCAAAGGAAACCTGCGGTATGGTCGGCGAGTAGAATACACGCAAATTCCGGCAGAATTGCCATGTAGTCGAGCTTTCAACCAGAGCGCAAATCGCTCGATTTAGCCTTTTCGACATACATAATAACATCATCGACCGGGCATTTCAGAATTTCGCAGAGCTTGTCTATTGTCGCTGTGCTGACCGGCTGATTGTGCCGCAGCCGGTTTATCGTACTGCTGCTGACGTGATGTTTGGTGATCAGCGTGTAGGTCGATATTTCGTGCCAGTCGATGTAATCTCAAAACGGTTCGTAAGTTATCATTGCAGAACCTCCTTTCGCAAAACTGAAAGAAAAAATCCTTCAGGTTTGAAATTTCCGCTTGACATATAATCACCATTGTGGTATCATAGCTGTAAAGATAACTATTGTGAGCTGTGATGTGATTATATCATTTCGCGGTAGGTCTGTCAAGATGTTTGTGGATATTCGTCTTTAATTCCACAAATATAGTCTTTTTAATAACATTACGAGGAGGAACACTATGGTACCGGAAACAAAAAACACCTGCGAACAGGTGTTTGGAAAAAGATTGAAAGAGCTTCGTAAGGAGCATGGCTGCACCATCGAGCAGTTCGCAGATATGGTGGGTATATCCAAAAGCACGCTGGGTTATTATGAGAATGACAAGCGTATGCCCGACATAGAAATTCTTGCGAGGATCGCGAATGTACTGAATGTAAGCGCCGACTACCTTATCGGCAGAACGAACACGACCGCCCGAAAAGGAAAACTGAAAACCGTGTGCGGCTTCACGGGATTGTCCGACCAGGCTGCGGAGTATTTGTCGGAGCTTGTGGAGAACAGGGACTACGCAAAGCTGTCTGTAATCAATCATATGTTCAAGGAGCTTTGCGAGGATTATGCGTTTTACAGCGGAGAAGATGAAGCGTCCAGTTTACTCGGCTCACTGTTCCACTGTTTTGAAAAGTTCACCGGTTCGGAAAATGATTGGGAGAATTATGTTGACCTCGGCGATGAAAAACGCAAAGAGGTGCTTGCTGCGGCTTATAGGCAGTTTATGCTTAATCAGGTGGTCAAGGCATTGGAACTCAGCTTGGATGGGTATAAACAGGATAATCTTCCGTGGAGGTGAAAATTGTTTTTCATATTGGTATTAGGTTATTGACGTTGAATTCCTTTTTATGTATCTTGACATAGTGTAAAGGGTGTGATATAATTTTATTATTACTAAAATGGGTTATATTAAGCTTTTGCGTATGAAATATTTGCCAAAAACTTTTGCTTGAGATGGGGTAGTGTTGTGTTAAACAATAATTCAACAAACGATCTTTTTGAAATGATAGAAACAGATCCGTCAAAATTCATGGATAATATAGATGCCGAAAAGTTGGTAAGTTATAAGTCTATGTTTACCACATATTTTAACGATTTGCTGAAAGAGAGTGGAATGAGCATATCGCAGCTTGTATCCAAAACGACCATAAGCCAGTCGTATCTGTATCAGATAGCGTCCGGAACACGTCATATGGGGCGGGATACTGCGCTCATATTATCGTTTGTGATGAAACTGGATCTTGATCATACGCAGCAGTTCCTTAAACGCTCAAATAACGCCATGCTTTATCCAAAAGTAAGAAGAGATGCCGTTATCATATGCTGCATTAATTGTAATATGACGTTTGAACAGTCAAACGAAACACTTCTGGATAAGGGTGAAAAGGGGTTGGTGACATAAATGGAATTTGAAAATGAATTTAATAGCGTTTACGTACAGCCGACGCTTCCCGCAGATCTGGCTGAACGGTATCGGATAGTTTCCTGCCTTAAGTATACGGATCAGAAGCAGATCTATCTGATAGAGGATATTGCTGCGGAAAACAAATACATCATGAAATACGCTTATGGCTCATTTGCTTCACTGCTGAAGAAGGAACGTTCCGTTCTTGAGATGGCTGGCAGTGTGATAAGCTGTCCCAGAATCATAGAATTTGCCGAGGAGGCTGAATACGGTTACATTATCCGTGAATATATCAGCGGAGAAACTATAGTTGACATTGTTGAAAGAGGTGAGCTTTCAGAAAAAGAGGCTTTTGACATTACAAAGAAAGTATGTGCTACGCTTCAGAAGCTTCATTCATTGGAGCCACCGATAATAGTACGCGATATCAAGCCCGAGAATATTGTTATACGTGAAGACGAATGTGTATTTATAGACTTTGACGCTGCGCGGGAATGGAACGAAGATGGCTCGACTGATACGGTATGTATTGGAACCCGAACAACTGCCGCGCCTGAGCAGTTCGGCTACAGCCAGACCGATGTCCGCACGGATATCTATGCGCTGGGAATGCTCATGACATACCTGCTGACCGGCGGTTACAATATATCTGAGATCAAGCAGAAAAAGGCGAAAAAGATCGTTGAAAAATGCACTCAGTTCAGTCCGGATAAAAGATACAGAAACGTATCTGCTGTGTGCAAGGCAATGCAGCCCGGTAAATTGCCGTATATTCTGATTCCGACCGTGGCAGCAGCCGGAGCGGCTGTTACAGCTGTGTGCGTTTTAGGCTCGACCAGCCAGAACGATTATATTATATCAGATTCCAATACCTTCTCGTTCACAAAGCAGGCCGATAGCTTTTCAGACCCTATAGTCGATAGTGCATTGACGCAGATCGACGGCCAGGCAGGCGGTGCTGTCCGGGCAGGAAGGTCCAAGCGCGAGATGATAGAATATCTCCTGAATGATTCACAATACGCTGTTTTCGGTGGTGAAACATGGCCTTGCCGTGCTACCAGTAATGAAGATTATTTTATCAGCTATGTTGGAGATAATGAATTATCAGGTATTGACGGAACGACCACCATAAAGCTGGATTCAAAATCTTCAGCCAGTATGTCTACGGGTTGGTTTATTTCAGGTGTCGTATACACCGAGGATGTTTCTTTGCAATCGTTCAGGGTTTATATTGACGGAAACGCCGGCGAGTACAAAACTGACGAATTTGCTGCCTACATGAAAAAGCATCTTCAGGCAGGCGAACACATAAGAATAGATGAAACACGCTCAATGGCCTTTGTGTCATGCGATGACAATGGTTTTTATTTTATTGAGTATGGTTCTAATGATAATACGGACTGCCACCTGAGGTTAAGGTACTATTCGTTTGATGACTTTATTTCATATCTGAACGGCTTAAACAAGCAGGTCTGGTATTATGAAATTGAGCAGTCGCTTAACCAATAATTAATTTTAATTTTTTATCCCCGAATATGTATTAAGCAATTAATGCATATCCGGGGATTCTTTGTACTTATCCACTTTAATTAAAATTACACATTTTGCATAACAAATGAGTCTATTTATATGATATAATTTATGTTGTAAAAATCCGTCATTATTTGATTTGAGGTAAAACCGATGAAAAAACTAAGCGAAACTACCCTAGCATAGACAAGCCTTGGCTAAAATATTACAGCGGAAAAGAAATAACACCAAACCTTACTGAGAAAACCTTGTATCAGTACCTGTATGAAAGCAATAAAAACAAGCATTCATCTCCATAAAAAATGGAGAAACACTGAGCCAAAGTGAAATAATAAGCCAAATTTGCGTTATGTGCAGGGAAAATCTGCCTGAATATTCTATACCATGCGCATACGAAATTATTGATAAGATTCCGCATACTGCAGTAGGTAAAGTGGACTATCGCGCCCTTGAAAAGCTGGCAATGGACTAACATATTGGAGGATAATAATATGAGAGAATTTATTTATACAGCACCTCAGATGGTGGTTAATATCATTTCACTATTTGCAGGATTGGCTGGTATTGGGTTTAGTGTCTTCTCGTTCAGAAAAGATGAAAAAGAAAATAACAAACCCGGTAAATCATTTTGGACCTCACTTATAGCCCCTATACTTATTGCTGTACTATACATATTGTTCAATTATTTAAAAGACAATTTAATAAAAGTACCGGATCTTCAAGATTGGTCATATTCTAATGCGATTCAAACATTGAATGAACGTTCTATTTCCTATGAACTAGTTCCAGGTGATTTCGATGCAAAAAACGCTAAAATTACATATCAATCTTTTAATGGAAATGATCTGATTTTTTCATGGGAAAAACTTGTATTAAACGTCGATAACTTGAATGTTAAGGGTGGCGGTGTTACAAGTGGGACAACAAATGTTTTGTCGTCAGACGCATCATCACCCAATACAACAGAAGAAGTGGATCCAGGTAAGCAGTATACAAAGCTTCCAATTAAAGATTACTTCGCACCTGAAATTTGTGCGGTGCTAGATGGCACAACACTTAATATAGAAGTTTCAAAGTCGTTGGAAGTATTTAAAGAAGCTGATGACCGATATCCTTTTAAATGGGGTATTTATCTTTCAGATAGCATAGAGCAGAAAGTTAATGACTATGTTATTGAAGTTGAAGTAACGATTGATAAGACTTATACTGTATTAGGCGTTGAATTAAGTGTAATGCTTACTAAAGAAAACAGCAATTATATGGTGGAACCGCTTCGCAACGAGTTTTCTGGGTATTTTGACGGAGACAAATTTATCCTCAGTGGTGACATTAGCAATGACTATATAGGACTGAGCGATCTGTGTGTGCAGACTGTGTATTTCGTTGATCAATAATATGGATGTTTTTCAGATGCGCTTAACTATACTGTTTCATCGATGTGTCTACAAGCTAAGTAAGCCAATATTTAGATGTTTGCGTAGGCATGAGTTGGTTTTTGTAAATACAATGCCTAGAATAAAAGGGAATGCCATATTTGCTGTAAATCATTCATGTAAATATGACATCCCTTATGTCCTTGAATCGCTCTCGCAATCAGCTTATGTTATTGTTGGTAAACAGCCTCTTAAACTATTGGATAGGTTTTCATTTATGTTGAATGGTGTGGTATGGGTTGATCGGAAGAATTCAGTGGATAAAAAAGCTTCCGTTGCAAAGATGAAAAAACTGCTTTGCAACGGAGCAAATCTTGTTATTTTCCCAGAAGGTACTTGGAATCTCACACCATCAAAGCCGATGCTGCCGCTTTATTGGGGCATAGTAGATATTGCACGATACTCATGTAAGCCAATCGTTCCAATTGTTTTGGAATATACTGACTCAAAATGCTATGTCGCTTTTGGAGAAAGAATGCAAGTCGTCGGAGATGATGATAAAGGTAAGAAGATCAAAGAAATCAATGACCAACTTTCCACTCTGAAATGGACAATATGGGAGCAGTTTCCCGATACGGGTTATAACACATTGGAAGAATGGAATACTGAGTTGCATAATCGGCTTTCAGAGTACCCAAAGCTGAACTACAAGTATGAGAATTCTGTCATACGTAAAGAGTACGATATGGTGGAAGAAGTATTTGAACATCTAATGAAACTAACGCCCAACAGTAACAACGCGTTTCTATTCAGCAAGCGCAACCATTTTTAAGGAGAAGAACAATGAACAGTGATTATACTAAAAAAAGTGAGGTAGCCTGCTATCCTAGTATAGACAGACCATGGTTAAAATACTATACGGATTCAGCTAGAAACGCTAAAATGCCCCAATTAACCATGTATAAATATATTTATAATATAAACAGAAACTTTCCTAAAGACATTGCTCTTGAATTTTACGGAAGGAAAATCAGTTATAAAGATTTTTTTGTGATGGTAGATCATTGCGCCGAATCACTTTATTCTTTGGGAATAAAAAAAGGAGATATTGTTACTGTTCAATCTATAACTATACCACAGGTTATTGTGTTGATATATGCTCTTAATAAAATTGGAGCATGTGGTAATATGATATATCCGGATGTAAAGCCATTAGAAATTTATAGAACAATAGTTGAAACAAACTCTAAAGCGTTTTTTGTATTGGAAAATATATATTCCTCTTATGAGTCTGAAATTAAGTGTAAACTATGCGAAAATATTATTGTAATGAAAGTATCAGACGAAATGAATGCTATCGCCCAAATAGTATCCTCTGCTAAAAATAAATGTCAGATAAAAAGTAAAAATGGTCTTATTTCCTGGAAAAGTTTTATGAGGAATAGAGGTCAGCAAGTTGTTGAGAATACCGATCCATTTTTGCCTGCTTTTATGGTATATACCGGAGGATCGACAGGAAAACCAAAAGCAGTAGTATTGTCAAGCTATGGAATTAATTCAGTAGTAGAACAATACAAACTTACAGATATAGAATTAATTCGAGGAAAAACAAACTTGAATGTTTTACCTCCATTTATAGCATTTGGTATTAACATAGGTATACATCTTCCGATATCAACTGGCATAAAAACTGTTATTTCGCTCAGTTCTTCGTCAGAAGATGCTTATAAATCCTTCTATAAATATAAGCCTAATTACTATATTACGGGTGCTGCATACCTTGAGAACATAATAAATAATTGTCATCATGACATTGATTTAAGCTTTGTTAATGTTATAGCAATGGGCGGTGATTTTTTGTCATTATCTCAAGAAAAAAGAATAAATCTTTTTCTTGAAAAACATCATAGCCATGTAAAATTGATAAAGGGATATGGTATGTCTGAAACAAGTGGCACTACCATAACCGAGACTAGCTCTTGTCATAAAGCGGGAACTGTTGGTATTCCGTTGCCGCTAGTAAATGTTAAAATTGTGGATTCTGATACTAATGTAGAACTTCCGCTTGGATATGAGGGAGAGCTATGTATTAGCACCCCGAGCACAATGGTAGGATATTACAAAATAGACAGTAACGAAACAATTGAGCCACACAACGATGGTGTTAAATGGGTGCATACAGGAGATGTCGCCACATTAGACGAAAATGGCTATGTTACTATAATTGGGCGAATTAAACGTATAATCACCGTAATTTATAAAGGAACTTATCACAAAGTATTCCCCAAAATACTAGAGGAGAAATTCCAATCAATTAGGGGATTGTCCGAAATAGTTATTGTCGGTCGAAACTGTCCTGACACCCAAAATGAACTAGTTGCTTTTATTGTTCCTGATCCAAATATACAAAATTCTATGTTTGAAGATGTGCTTCGGAACTACGCCGAAAACAATCTTGAAATATATGAAAGACCAGTTGAATATAGATTTGTCAACGATTTACCAAAAACGTTGATTGGAAAAATTGACTTTCGTGCCATAGAGAAAGCTGCTGAGATTGACTTTGATGAGTTGAATCGGTAATCGACATTTAGCTTGGTGATTTTATTGTTGACTATTTAATAAACGATGTAGTGCAAGAGGAGGCTAAAATATGCAGAATGTAATAAGGGAGGACAAGCGGAGAAAGTTAGATCGTCCAATTACGGGAGTAATTTGGAAAGATCGAATCTGGGAACAGTGGTACGATAAGAAAGCGTTAGAATTAACTCAGCCCAAAATGAATCAAAAGGATTATTTGTTCAAGTGCCTTGGTACCGATTATTCTCGTGTTATAATAAACAATCGAGGCAAGAAAAAATACACGGTAAAGCAATTTCATGATATGGTAGATACATATACAAAATCGTTTGCTGAATTGAATTATTCTATTGGTGATGTTGTATGCACGATTAGTCTGACAACACCGGAAATGTATGCTATCAAATATTCTGCTACAGCAATTGGCCTAATTACATGCAATCTTAATATTTTCGACGCTGAAATTGAGGACGACGGTGTAAACAGACTTGTTAGACAATTAAGGACTGTTAATCCAAGGGCTATTTTTTTCCTCGATATTCTAGAAAGCAAGGTTGCAAATATTCTTAATTCAAAGGAATTTAAAGGAATATTAAAGGTAAGACTTCCTCTTGACGAATCCATTCCGAAAATCTCCGCCGAACGATTTGGAATTGCAATGTTAAGAGTGAAAAATATAATCTGCCGCCAAGAGGTTAAGGGTTGTATTTCGTTAAATCAGTTTCTTAAGAAATCGAAGGTCGTTGACAAAGTGCCCGAAAGTGTCTACACTCCCGGATTGCCTTGTAATATTGCATTTACAAGCGGAACTACTGGAATAAATAAAGCTGTACTTCTATCTCATGATGCAAATAACGCTTTGGCATTTCAACAGTCAATTAGTAATTTTGATTGGAAAATAGGAACTAAACATCTTGCTTTGGTTCCGCCATTTCTTGCATTTTGGGATGCTGATATTGTTCATAGCGTACTCTGTCTAGGCGGAGTTAATATAATTGAACTTGAGTTGACATATACCAAGATTCCATCGTATTTTAAAAAACACAAGCCAAATCCTGGCGTATGGTCCCAGTACCTTTGGAGCTCGCTTTTGACACTACCAGATTTTAAACTTAAAGAAATATCTGATAATTTGAAATATGCTATTGTCGGAGGCGAAAGGTGCGAAGTGAGCCAGGCAAATAGTTTTTATCAGAAAACCGGAGTTATGCAAATGACTGGGTTTGGAGCGTCAGAAGTTAATACTGCATTTAGCATAACAAATCCGTTTTGTTTCAAAGTTGGGACCTCAGGGTTGCCTCTACCATTTAATAACGTAAAAATAGTGGACGAGGACGGGAAAGATCTTACTTATAATCAACCTGGCAGGCTATTTATAAGCAGCCCTTGTCTTATGAACGGGTATTTAGGTCGCGATGACTTAACAAAGCAAGTGTTAATAAAAGATGAAAGCGGCGTAATATGGTATGATACACATGATTATGCTATTATAGATGAGGATGGTTGTTTGACCGTCCTTGATCGTGATATTCCCCCTGTTGAAATAACCTTTAAAGGTATAACAGAAAAAGTTAAATTACTTGATGTTGCCGAAGTTATTAACCAAAATTGCAATGTTAAAATATGCAAAATAGAAGCAATAGAGGGAAAAATAATACTATATCTTTCAATCAATGTTTCTCTCGTTATAAATGAGGACGACGCGTTGCAGGATATATTAGAAACAATCGAGTCAAAGCTTCCTAAAAGTCACCAACCTGATTTAATTTGCGTAATGCCATCCTTACCTCGCACACCTGTAGGGAAGGTGGATTATAAAAAGCTGCATCAAATTGGCAGCGAGATTTGCAAAACCCATGACAGTACCGAAAAATTATCTGTCATTAATCTCGGTTTTTACCAGAATACACTGAAGCTGTGAAAGGAAATTTATTATGATTACAGGAGATAAGAATATTACAGGCTACCCTAGCATAGACAAACCTTGGCTTAAATATTACAGCCAGGATGAGATTAACACTCCAATTCCTGAAAAGACTGTGTATGAATTAATTTATGAGAATAACCGAAATCATCTTGCAGATATCGCTCTTGAATATTTTGGGAAGAAAATAACATTCAAAACAGTGTTTGATAAAGCTGAGCTGGTCAAATCCGCCTTAATTGCTAACGGGGTAAAGAAGGGGGATAGGGTAATAATGTTTACAAGCTCATCACCTGAGCTGATTTATTCACTTTTTGCTATCTGTCGAATTGGCGCAGTTGCAAATATGATAAATCCAATATTTACGCATGAACAAATCATAGATCGAATAAATGAAACCGATGCTGAAATTATGTTTGTGCTTGATCAGCTTTTTGAAAAGATTCAGCCGATAATACCCCAATTATGCGTAAAGAAAATCATTGTCATTTCAGCTTTTAATGAAATGCCTGCGGTAACTAAAGCGGTAGCTTCACTGAAAACTAAAAGTCACATTACATATTCAGAGAAAATTGTAAGATGGAATGCTTTTATTTCTGATGGAAGTAATGCTGACAAAACTCCTGACGTTATATATGAAAAGGGTTTGCCGCTAGTTATGGTGTATTCTTCTGGGACGACAGGTGCATCTAAAGGTATTGTCCTTACCAACAATGGAATAAATGCAACTGTATCACATTATTTTAGTCCAAGTTTTTCATATAAGCGGGAAGATAGATTTTTGCAAATCATACCATGCTGGTTTTCAACTGGGTTAGTATTTTCTATACTGATGCCGTTATGTCTTGGTATTACTGTTATTTTAGAGCCTATCTTTAACAAAAAAGTTTTTGCTCACGATTTAAAGCGGTACAGACCAAATATGTCAATTGTTGCAACTTCTCTTTGGAATTTTGCAATAAACAGTTCTGAATTAGAAAATTGTGATCTATCTTTTATGTTATTACCTATAACAGGTGGAGAATTTGTATCTAATAGTTCAGAGACAGAAATAAATGATTTCTTGCGAAATTCTAGTTGTAATGCAAAGCTTTTGAAAGGCTATGGAATGTGTGAATTAGGAAGTACAGTAACCTCTGATACACTATTGCATAGTAAAGTTGGGTCAGTTGGATTTCCGATTAGAGGTGTAACCGTTTCAGTATTTGACTCTGTAACAAATAAAGAAATGAAATATGGCGAGCGTGGAGAAATACGTGTAGATTCGCCTGCGCGTATGAAAGAATACTACAAAAATCTTCAAGCTACAAAAGATTTCTTTTATACAGATGAAAATGGGGTTATGTGGGGACGAACAGGCGATATCGGTTACGTTGACGAAGATGGATTTCTATTTGTTTTGGGCAGAGCAAGCGACACTTTTACTTCCAAATCAGGAGAGAAAATATATTGCTTTGACATTGAAGCTGCAATTTGGGAAAATGAGAATATTGCGGATTGTGAGGTCGTAGGTATTTCAGCAAATGGATATGAAATTCCCGTAGCTCACATAATTGTCAAAGAAGGCTGTGAATCATATGAAGATAAAGTAATCGAAACAATTCATATGTATTGTCAACAAAAGCTGACCGAGGATGCTGTTCCATGCGGATATAAAATTTGCAAAAGCTTTCCTGTAAAGGACAGCGGAAAACGTGATATAGAGCTGATAAAGCAGGATAGAACAAATTTTGTTGTTCCAATAGGCAATGGTATTCTAAAAGAAATATCATTTTAGACATAGGTGTGTTTGAAAGGAAACAATAGCATGAATTCGGAAAAGATACTTACAGGCTACCCTAGCATAGACAAGCCATGGTTAAAATATTACAGCGAGAATGCTGTTAGTGCTGATATTCCAAACCAAACTCTTTATGAGATGGTTTTTGAAAACCATTCTAATCACTTGTCAGATATTGCCTTAAATTACTTCGGGAAGCGAATCACTTATGGTTCACTGTTTGAAACCATTGATAAAATGGCTTCAGCTTTAGTTAATTCAGGCGTAGAGAGAGGAGATTATATTTCGATAATGTCATTAAGTACTCCCGAAACAATTTGTCTTTTTTATGCAATAAATAAGATTGGGGCAGTTGCTTGCTTAGAGTACATTGCACTAAATACTACTTCATTGACTAATACAATTCGCACCGTAAAGCCCAAAATGCTTTTTATTCTTGACTTGTTTTGTGATAAAATCGACAACAATTCAGTAGAAGATATAGAAGTTATAAAGTTGCCCTTTGCAAGGTCTATGCCATTACAGGCTAAATTGTTGGCCATAACAAAATATAGAACAAAAAAATTACGTAGTGCTATCTCATTTGCCAATTTTGTGAATAGAGGACATGGGGAGCCGCCAGTTTTAAAAAATAATGCATCGGATATATGCGTGTTAATGAACACTTCTGGTACAACAGGCGTGCCCAAAAAGGTGGCGCTAAGTAACTTTAATATAAATAGTATCGCCGTTCAATATGAATACGCAGGTATGGGATTTAGAAGGAAAGAAAAATTTATAGGTGTAGCTCCTATTTTTCATGCTTTTGGTCTCATAATTGGCATTCACTTACCACTGGTGGAAGGCTTAGAAAACATTTTGTGTATTGATGATAAAATGGTTTTCCGCTTAATGGAAGTTCAGAAGGCCAATCATATTGTATGTATTAATGCTTTGATTCCGCTTATATACAAATGTGATTTTGATCTAAGTTATCTTAAAACCCTTTCTATTGGAGGAGAAAGCATGTCACCCAAAGAAGTTGATAAAGCAAATAAATTTTTAAAAGATCATGGCTCTTTTGCTAAGCTGGTAACAGGATATGGCATGACAGAGTTGTCCGGAACTGCTATAACGGAATTAATTCACGCAACAAAATTAGGGAGTGTTGGCATTCCCTTGCCAAAGGTCAATGTGAGAATACTAGATTCCAATACTAACAAAGATTTGGGATATAACCAGTCTGGTGAAATTGTAGTAAATTCTCCAGGGGTAATGCAGCAATATTTATGTAATGAAGCGGAAACAAAAAAATCCCTTTTTATAGATAATGAAAATAGTATATGGATTCATACAGGAGATATAGGAAAGATAGACGAAGATGGATTTGTATACATTCTTGGACGAATGAAAAGGATAGCCATGTATAAGACACAGGATGATGGAATAGTATTGAAAATTTTTCCAGATTACATAGAGCATATTATTTGCTCATACGAAGTAGTAAAAGAGAGTGCTGTAATTTTGGTAAAAGATCATGTTCATTTGAATATTCCAATCGCATATGTTGTATTGAATCATCGTGAACAGACAACAGATTATACAATAATTGAGACTAAAATAAAAACGTATATTCTTAGTGCAACTTCTGAATATAATGTTCCTAAGAAATTTTATTTTGTTGATAGAATACCTATACTCCCCAATGGGAAGCGAGATTATAATCTACTTGAAAATCAAGCAAAAAAACTAAATATAGAGGGGTAAATAACATATACTGCCGCAAACGCTGTGATACCATTTGAATGTGATGGTGCATGCATTTGGGTAGATGAATTGGCTCCTGTATTCTTAGATGGCAAATGTGGATTTGTTGATATTTATGGGTAGGTTAAGAGACCATTCAAATTTTCAACTATCTCAAGCGAGTGGATTGATGATAAGCTGGTATATTGTGATGAAAATAATATTACTATAGATTATAACTCGGAATTGACAGCGGTTCAATAACTAGTAGCAAACAGATAATAGCGTGCGAGTAACATTTAAAATATGCAATGGGGATATATATCTACCCGCATATCTGAATATGAATTCATTGGTCAAATATCCATATTTATTTTTGTAAGAAAAAAAGAGACGTCCAAAATCATGAACGGCTCTTTTGCAGAAATATCCAATGGCAAACAAAATCTATGGGTCTTATTTGGGTATTATAGTTACAAAATGATACGAGAATTTGCGAAAAAAGTGTTTAGTGTGGATTATCGCAATTCGTATTGTGAAGCCATTTCTCGGAGCCTACAACAAACTTCGAAATGCGCGAGGCTTGTTTCAATTCCCGTACGGGTCACCACA
>ULLK01010643.1_pt1 | contig 13719 bp, 18 predicted proteins | sample 1951411 | NCBI WGS metagenome assembly ULLK01 (sample SAMEA4835526, study PRJEB28245) | human gut metagenome | biome: gut microbiome; material: fecal sample | place: Denmark | collected 2008 | reverse complement strand
ATTACTATTACTTATTAACTCGTTAATGATTGCATTTAAATTTTTCAGTAAATTTTCTTGCATTTGTGGGTGCATATATGTTTCTGGTTCTTCAACTGTTAAAATATTTATTTTACTATTACACTCTGTTTTTGGATAATCATCAATATAATCTATTAATGATGAAGCAATCATCATTAAATTTGTATATCCTAGTCCAAATTGATTTTCTGGTATTCTATTTTTTCCATCTATATAACTATATTTTAATACATTTTGTAAAAGTATTTTTATATCAAGACTAGAATTCAATGACAATTTATATCGTTTATTAATTTTGCCTTTATCAAGAACATTATTAAACTTATCAGAATAATTACTTTGAATTTTTTTATCAAAAGTATCATTTACATTATAAATTTCTTTTGCCAACTCATTGTCATCATCTTTAACTAAATCATATTCCTTATTAATTATTTTTGAAAAAGCTTTTGACAAACATTCACCGCTTGTTACATTATTAGCATTAATGCATCTTAAATTTATTAAACTTTTTAATTTAAATCCACTTTTAACTTCTAAACCATTACTTCCAAAATATTTTATAGAAAATTCACTATCATTAATTAAATCTAGAAATTTTCTAAATATAAAATTATGATTATTTCTAAAACGTTCAGGGCAATTCTTTATAATTCCATCAAATTCTTCTTTAAATATTATCGGGTCTTTTACTTGATATTTTACTATAATATCTATATCATCATCCCCAGTATCCTCAATACTTATAAAATCTACTAAATTATTTAATAAATCATTACTATCATCATCAATACTAACTGTAAAGATAAATTCTAGTTCAGGTACAGTTAATTTTTCTCTATCTAAATCACTATTATTAATATAATCTTTAACAAATTTCAATAGATAATCATAGTTGAAATCATCGGCTTTAAAACTATTATCAATTATAACTTTCTTCATAGCTTCTATCATTGATGATTTACCAGAGTTATTTTTTCCAATTACAAGTGTTGTTCTTTTTGAAATATCAATTTTTTCTTTATCTCCTTTGGCTAGCAAAAATTCATGACTACTTGAATCAAATTTTCTAAAATTTTTAATATTAATTTTTTTTAAATACATTTTTTTCCTCCTTAAATTTATAAATTACAAAACAATCAGTAATATTTCACCTGATTTAAACTTACTATTAAATAATTAAATAATAACTTACTACCATTTTTTTTCAATTAAAACTCATTAGTTATACTCTATCACATAATCACTCATTTGTAACATGTATTCACTTTAAAATAGTCATATTTTTATAAAAATCACACTTTTGCAGGTATTTTAACTATTTTCATCACACTTTTGCAGACTTTTTTGGCCTTTTTATCACACTTTTGTAAATTTATTAATTTTATCAAGCACTAAAATATTATTACCAACATAATCACTAAATACTTCGATGGTGGCCTTAAACCAATTAAAAACCCTTAATAAAAGAACTAATCTTTCTTTAAGACTAGCCCCCTATCTTCAGACTTATTTTCTTGTTTAATAATTTGTTTATAAATAATATCCTTATAACTTATAAAAGCATCTTTACCAATAAATACATACTTACCATCTTTAGTATAAAACTTAGGAATAACCACATAATCATATTGTTCAAATCTTGAATTCATATGATAAGCTAAAATTATGCCATCATTTTCATATAAAGCAATATATACAGAATATCCATTAAAACGTGTATAATTAGAATCAAACTCATCATCTAAATCTTTAATGGGCTCTGTTCTTTGAAACTGATAGCCAACATACGTAGCACACTTAAAAAACTCTTCTAAACTAATAAACTCTTTATTAACATCATCGATACTTTTATATCTTTTAACAAAATCATCACAAGTAAGTACATACCCATTATCTTCTTTTAAATGCCAAAACTTACTTAATCCACCTAAATAAATAGAATTATTTCCCTTATCTTCATCTTTTTTAATATAAATATTACTCACCATAAAACTCACTTTCCAACAAGTAATTATTATACTATATTTCTTTCTATCTTGTAAGTTCTATTTTTACATTTATAGCACATTATAAGATAATTTCATTAATTAACTATATATCTAATTCTTCTTCTATTCGTTTCTTTTTCTTATCTAGCATTCTTAATACAAATGCATCATAGTCTTCATTTGGCCTGCTCCCTTCAGTTAGAAGAGACCAAATTGTGTTAAACCCTTTAAATACGGGCTTTTTTATATTGGCATAAACCGGCATTTACCGTGGTTTTTTAGTATTTTTGTACCTAAATTGTACCTAAAAAAGAGTTAGTATCTATCATACTAACTCTTAAAATAGATTTTTTTCTCCAAATAATTTACTTTCAACTATACACAATATAGCATACCCTAAAATGAATAAAAATGCTACTAAGCAAAGATTAGTTATAAATTTAGTTATCATTAAAAATAAACCTGTTAATATTGCATAGTTGAATAAGAATCCAAGGCTACCAAAGGATTTTACATCACCATCATACCATGTACCTGTTAAAAAATATGCAAGTGGTACAATAACACATCCAAATATCAAGTTAACTATTTCCGCCGTTCCAGGATTCTTAATTAAATTAGTAAATGGATTAGGTATCAAAAATTGTCTTACTAAATAGCTAATTACTTTAATCAAATGATACAACATATCACCCCCTAAATTTAATTAATATTATATCATAAATAACTTGACTAATTTCAATAATTAAGTGATTAATACAACAACTATTAAAAAGGAGGATATTATGGTTAATAGTGTTGTTATTTCAGGATGCTTTAAAGGTATTGAAAATGAAGAATTACTCTTAAAAGTTGAAGGTTTAGAAAACTATCAAATTGTCAGAATAAATATTTCAAAAGGTTTTCAAAAAGAATTAGATAATTACATCAAAGAAAATGATTTAATTGGCATAAAAGGTTATATTGAAGTTGATGATCTTCATAGAATTATAATTATTGCAACAAAAATTACTTTTATCAAATAAAAAAGCTCAGAATTAAATTTTCTGGGCCTTTAATTTGAATATATTTTATAACTTGTTGGAACAAAATTATAATCCGTATTATTGAATAGATCTTTACCTCTTACTATTTTTAGATAACGGTCTTTACTTTCACTATTAATTATCCTATACAAATAATAATTATCTATATGTTTTTTTGCAAAATCTATTTCATCAGACGTAATATCAATTGGTGTTCCTTCATTACCCTTTGTTGATTTGACTTCAATATATTTTTCAACATACTCACCATTTTCATTTAATTCAAATGATAAAATATCAAATCCTTCATTCTCTTTTTTATTATTAAAAAATTCTTCCATTTTCCTAACTTGTTCTTGAGCTTCTTCTTCCATTAAGCGCCTGATTTCATTTTCATATACAACTTTCTCATTTATAATACCCTGATTTGTTTTTATGATTTCTTCAGCTATATAGTCCGGCTTTTTAGTTCTTTGTATTTTTTTATCTGTTTTCCTATACTTTCTTATATTTATTTTACCTTCCCTATATTCCAAATCATTTTGTTCCTCAATCATATCAGAATATACTTTGCTTTCGATTTCAGTTATTTCATAAACTATTTCGCTAAATTTTTCATCTTTTTTAAAATTATAATCATTTGGATATACAATTGATAAAGGAAATTTCCATACGAATCTATCGTTTCCATCTATGTCCTTTTCTACAACTTGATATGGTTCAGCACATAGTTTAACTTGCCCTTCGAAAATATATTTTTTATTATTATCTTTAGAGAATAAATACATTGGTAAATCATTTTCGTTTGATTCATAAATTGTTTTATTGTTTTTTGTGATAGTTTGATCTCCTGTTAATCCTTCTCCAGTATATGTAATAAAACCGTTTTCAACTAAACTATCACCATATACACCATTTTCTTCTGATGTTGTTAATACTAAACAGTTTAATGAATTAGTTTTCATTATGCCTGACTGACCACTTATTTTAAAAATTGCCATAAGTTGATCTCGTGTAAATACATCACCAATATTCATATTGTTTATAAATTTTATTTGATCATAATATATTGATTTATATAGACCTGATCCTTTTTCTTTTAGAATGTATTCTTCTGTTCCAGAAAATGCTTCTGATAATGCACTATGTGTTTCTAATGCTGCTCTTACTGAAGCACCACCATTGTTTATACCTACATCTCTATTTTTGTCAACTTCTTCATAGATTTCTTTTAGTGGAATCCACTCTTTTCCAGTTCTTCTATGGATAGCAATAACTGAGTTATAAACAATCTCTCTTAAAGTACTCATAATTATTTCTCCTTAACATATTTAGCAAGCGGAATATCAGCAGGTGCTAAATCATAATTTAATAAATTATCTTTTTCTACCCATTTATATTCTGAATGATCATGAAGATTAAAATCACCAGAAATATATTCACAACTGTATAATCTCAAATCAACAGTTTTTTTGGGATATTCACATATATTATTCACTAAGTATTTATTAGCCTTTATTTCTAATTCAAATTCTTCTTTTATTTCTCTTTCAATTGCATGTTTTTCGTCTTCATTAGGTTCTACCTTTCCTCCAGGAAATTCCCATTTACCCAAAACATTAGAATCACCAGTTGAACGTTTCGCAATGAGAACTTTATTATCTTTTTCAATCAAACATGCTACTACTTTAATCATCATAAGTAATCACCTATATATAATATTATAACATAGAATAAACCATTTTTTACCTAAACAAATCAAAAAAGTCCGTATTAAAACGAACTTATTTCTCTTCTTTATTCTTCAACTTATCATAAATAAGCTTGAACATGCTTGTCATAAAGTCTTCCATATACCCTGGTTCTGACATCATCTTTTCAAACATATCAGTATTTTGTTGATATCTCTTAAATGCTTTTCTTTGAAATTCATCATTATATACTTTTCTAAATGACTCAGGATCGTTATGCTTAGCAAGATTTACCATTTCTTCATCATCTAAGAAATCTTGTGTAATTTGCTCCCATCTTTGTTTATTGTTTTAAATATAAGTTTAAAATATAAAATTATTTTTTCATATCCATTAGGTTCAGATTGTAAGTATTTTAATACATCATTATCAAAAAAGTTTGATTTAAGCATAAAGTAATAATATTTTTCTTTATTATAAGTTACCATGTTTAGAATTATTAATTGATACTAAAAAATCTATATTGATTTTAAAATAATCAATTACTTTCTCCATTGGTACTAAGTTATTAGGTAGTTTAAATCCACTTGATATAATTTCATATGATATTTTATTTTTAATATCTCTTGCTTTATTTCTTCCAACAGCACCTATTTTCATTATATCTTGTACAGTAGCCCACTGACTATTTAGTATTTCTAGCATTTCATCTGCCGATAATATTGTTTTACTTTTCATTTTTAATCTCCTTTTTATTATTTCATTAAAGTTTACCAGACTCTTCAATTACGATATTTTCGTAACGCAAAATTATAAAAAAATATATCGATACTGCATGATATAAAATTTTATTTACTACATACTTCATTTACATCTTTACTACTACATCTAACAATTGGATCGTGTGAAAACTTATAATGCATTTTGATTTCTTCTTTTTTGTTAGATACCAATAAATTATTAACAGAATGTATATCATATACTCTCATAAATCTTTTAATTAGTTGCCATGAAGGACATGTTCTATGTTTTTCGATGGCTATTAATCTATTCTTTGGTATTCCAATTCTTCTAGCTGCTTCATCAATGCTTATACCTAAGTGCACACGAATTGCTCTTAACGTAGCCTGCACTTATTTTGACCTCCTTCCTATTTTAGGAATATTACAAAAAATTTTAATTGTAAATAGAAATTACGAAATTTTCATAATTTTACTCGAATCTTTTCGTAAAGTAAGCTATACTTATATTATAGGAGGTAACAATATGGATAGCAGAGATGTATTTACACATAACCTTAATACAACCACGAAAGACCGCAAGGTATCTAGAAAAGAACTTGTTAAAGGATTAAACATTCCTTACACTACTCTAACAGATTGGTGTACTGGAAGAATATTTCCAAGAGTAGAAAAAATAAATATGATTGCTGATTACTTTGGTATCAAGAAATCTGATTTAATTGAAGAGATACTTGAAGATGAAGATGATTTATTAAATAATGATACTGTTATAGTTAATGTTTTTTCTAAAATATATTTTGGAAATATATTATCTGATAAAACTAATGCATTTAAAGTTGGTGAAGAATTAATACCTCCAGAATGGATAAAGAACAAACAAAGTTATTTTGGATTAATTATGCCTGATAATACTATGGATCCTGAGTTTCATCAAAATGATTGTATAATACTTAGAGAACAAAATAAGATGACTAAAGATGGATTTTATTGTGTTATGGAAAAAGGACAAGATATAGCAACAATTAGAAAACTTATTACTATAAATGATGGAATAATGGTTATGCTTTTAAATCTTGGTGGTAATTTTAAACCTACTACTTATTTAAAAGGTACTAATGAATATGAGAACTTTAGAATTATTGGTTCTGTAGTTCAAGTTAAAAGATATTATGATAAAAAAAAGACCACTGCTGAAACAGTGATCAAGGTGAAAAATCCCTAATTAAAAAGTCTGGTAAACTTTAATAATTATAATAAATATAATTTTGGAGATTTCTCGTATTTAATTATATCACCAATTAGGGATTTCTACAAGAAAGTTGGTGAAATAATGGCGGTTTATAAAGATCCTAAGCCTACTAAAAATGGTAGAGCTTGGTATTTTAAGTTTAGCTATAAAGATGCATTTGGTGCTACTAAGCAATATAGATCTAAAAGATACTTAACTAAAAAGGAAGCAGCTGATGCAGAGAGAATGTTTTTAATTACCTCTACTGATAAAGTAGAAGATAACAATATGACGTTTAAAGATTTATATGACGAATTTAGAATGCATAATGATGAAATAATGAAAGATACTACTAAGTATGGCTATGATAATAAAGAAAAATTTATAGAATGCTTCTTTACTGTTAAAGTAAAAGATTTTAATATTATGCAATTTGAACAATAGAAACGAGAAATAAATAAACTTAATATATCTCTTAGATATAAAAATGACATTTATAAATTTCTTAAATCTATATTAAACTTTTGTGTTAAATGGCATAACTTAAACTTTCAAGCAGTATATAATAAAATGACAAAGTTCCAAGATCCCAATGAACGTAGAAAAGAAATGTCTTATTATACTTATGATGAATTTAAAAAATTTATTTCTTATGAAGATGATCTGAAATGAAAATGTGTATTTGAAATATTATATTACTGTGGACTTCGTAAAGGAGAATTAAAAGGCCTTACATGGAAAGATATTTATTTTGATAAAAAAGTATTATCAGTTAATAAACAAATAACACAGAGAAATAACCATGTTAAATTCGAATTTTCTGATACTAAGACCAGAGATAGTAGAAGAATAGTTCCTATCACTAAAGTCTTGTTAAATGACCTTAAAATGCTTTATGAACAGAATAAAAAAGACTATTATGGATTTAATGATGATTTCTTTGTTGTATCTGATGCTAAACCTATAACTGATTCAAATATATATCTTAGAAGAACTAAACTAGCAACACTTGCTGGTTTAAAAGTTATTAGGATCCATGATTTTAGACATTCGTGTGCATCGTTACTTATTAACAATGGTGCTAATGTTACATTAGTTGCCAAATATTTAGGACACGCAAAAATCGAGGAAACACTAAATACATTTTCACATATGTTTAGTACTGCCCTCGACTCTGTTGTTTCTGTTATAGATAGCTTAGAAGATGACTAGGCTATTTTTATTGTATCTTCATAAAATTTATAAATTGCCCATGTTTTGAATATTGATTGATCATCTTCTCCCATTTTATCAAAATACAATTGAAATTCTTCTATTGAATCTGTTAGTAAACAACATGCACATACAACCTTCAAATCATTTATATTATTTATCTTTATAGAAGTGATGCTTTTTATATCTTCACTTGATAATTTTTTTCTTCTTTTTATCATTTGGTATTTATTTATTAAGTAATAATCTTCACCGTAACCATCACACTTACGAATTAGTTTATTAATAAATTCTGCAATTTCAATGTATGTATTATCACCGGTCAAATCATAACACTTAATAAATTCAAGTAATAAAACGCTAATAAATGAAACAGTTATATCATTTTTAGTTACTAATTTTATTTCTTTTTTTATTTTTTCAAAATCCATATTAATATTGCATAATAATTCTGCTTTTAAATTATATAACCTACTTAACTGTGCTTGATCATCCTCTACAACTAAAAATTTTAAGATAATATCATCATCTATATAATTATATCCTTTGTATGTTTTCTTACCATTTTGTCTTGCAAAATATATTAAATACTTTTGATTTAATACATCTATTATATTAACAAATGAATCTCTTTCTTCATCTATTTCAACATTAACCTTGTTAACAACTATATTTCTTATATCACATATTAGCTTTTCATCACTCATCACTTTGGTGATATTAGCAACTTTTACGGATAAACCTACTTTTCTAATTATATCTAAAGCACTTTTAAAATAAATAACTCTATCTTTCGAAACTTTTATTTTTTCATCAAATTGATTATCATTTACAAATTCAAATGAAGTTTTTTCTTTTCCTATTGTAATATTTTTGTTTTCTAACAAATCATAAACAAATTCCAGATCATTTATTGCATTTACTATATTATCATCTATCAAATTATTGTTAATTATTAATCTATTGTTTTCTAATTTAACATATTTACCAATCATAAAGTAATGTTCTTTTTCTGTTATTGTTTCAATAATTTCATCATAATACTTTTTATTACTTGTACCTATGTTTATTTTAATAACCCTAGATAAACTTTCATTTTTTACTTTTCCAGCATACCCAAGCACATCATGTCCTAATTTAGCATAAGCATATTGTTCTTTATCTACTAAATCTTTAACATTATTTATGTATGAGTAAAAAACAAATTCCGTTTTATTATCATATTTTATTTTGTCATAGTCTAATGGTATTTGCGCCTGTAATTTGCTATGTATTTTATAATTTTTACAAATTGTAATCACTTCTTTGGGGTAATTAACTTTATCTAAAACAATCCCTTTTGTATAACTATCTTTTTTACTATTTTTTAATAAATCAATAATATCTCCTTTTAAAAGAAGTTGCATATATATGGAATACTTGTCAGAATCATTAAAGATAACCTTAATAAACAAAACTCCACCATCTTCTGCATATTTTTCTAAATCACTTTTTTTAATTTGATAATGTACTTTTTCGCGATCAAGTTTATCAGAAAATTCAGATTTAACTTGAACTGGAACTCTACAATATAATTTATCTGCCGAAAAAGAAGTATCACTATACATTAATATCTCGCCATCCCAAATTGGATATTTATCCATTTGCTTAACAGCCGGCTTGATTAATCTCGTTTTTCCTAAAAAAATATTTAAAAAAGAAATTCCAGATGTTTCAATTATATCATTATTCATAAAACCACCGTCCCTGATTAATAGTACTTATTATACCACGTCTAGATATCTATCAAGCATCTCATTTTCTGCTTCTGTTACTAATTTAACAAAATCAGTGTAATCCCCTGTTGTATGTGCTTTATCAAGCGCTTCATAATATTTTAATCTGTTATCTTTCTTAATAATAACTGGTACATATCCACTTCTCATTAATTCCATATTCATTATTAATCTAGATGTTCTACCATTTCCATCAATAAATGGATGGATTTTAACTAATTCCCCATGTAATAATGCTGCTCTTACTATTGGATGATATTTATCCCATTCATCATAATTCATTATAAGTTTTTCCATTAATTCTGGAACTTTTATATATTGTGGTGGTCTATGTTGTGCTCCACTAATAATTACATCGTGATTTCTATATCTTCCAGCATTCTCATCATCTATACCTTTTAAAACTAATTGATGTAATCCTTTAATATTCCATTCAGATATTTCACTTTTTGCACCAATTAATTCTTCTAGATATTCAATAGCATTTCCATGGTTTATAGCTTCTAAGTGTTCTCTTACAGATTTACCACCTATAGTGATACCTTCTAATACTACTTTAGTTTCTTTTAATGTTAATGTATTTCCCTCAATACCATTACTGTTATATGTCCATTCTAGATTAATTGCATTTTGTAATGACTCAGTTGCTTCTTTAGATAATGGTCTTTTACTATTTAGTTTAGCAAGTTTTTCATCAACTTCATTAAAATAATCTTCAGGTAGATCTATTTTGAATTCTATTTCATCTTTTACTCTTTTATCTATTGGCTTATTAGCATCATCTGGAATATTCCATGTTGTGCCTATTTTTTCAGCACCTTCAATTCTTCCATCTTGAATAAGTTGTCTTATTCTTCTTTCACTAATATTCCACTTTTCACTAGCTTCTCTAATTTGCATAGTTATCACCTCTATAATAGATTATACCGTTTCTGGAATAATATGTCAATATATTTTATGCCGCTTGCGGAATAATGCTATTTTTTCATTCATACGGATCATTTATATTTTATCCGTATCATTGTTAAAATTAAAAATCCATTGAAGATTTTTGACACTTTCGGCACTTTTTCTCAATGAACTATTTCTTAAATAAAATTTTTTGTACCTAAATTGTACCTAAAATTATTTTAGCAAAACCGACACCTCGCAAACACTTATAAAATGGGCATAAAAAATGAGAGCACGGTTAAATGCTCTCTTCAGGGGGATAACAATCTTTTTTATGAGTTGTTGATGTTCCAAAATATTTAGATAAGCCTTTAAAAACACCATCCACCAATGAATTTTCACTAGTAGTATAAGTTAATTCAGAATATAATATTTTTAATTGTTCTAAATGTTTTCCTAAAGATAAGTTCATATTTCTAGGTATTTTAGTTTCTCTTATTTTTCTTACTACTAACTTATCGATATCATAATTATTAGCTTTTTCACTTTCAGTTCCTTTTCTTATAAAAATATCACCATCTTTTATCTTTTCACCATCTTTACAACAAACATATGGTAAATCAAGTGGTTTATCTTCAACAATTAGAATTTGAAATTTTTTACCTATCATTTTATCATATTCAGAATTATCATAAGAAAAATCTTTTATATAATAATTCAAAGACGCAGGTAAATATCCCTTTACTTCATTTCTTAAATTAGCAGCATCCTTAAATTTATCTAAACCACTTATATCAAAAGTTCCATCTTCATTTTGCGTAACACCAAACACAATACAACCGCCACCAGAATTTGCCATTGCCAATATATGCCTTGCTTCCTTTTCTTTATCTGGCCACTCTTTTTTAAAATCCAAATAATCTTCTTCTCCCAAATGATTTTGTAATAAAACTCTAAAATTTTCTCTAGTAGGATTCGTTAAAATTTCATATAATTCATCTTTATTTAACAATTGCATAGCCCATACCTTCCATATCTATTAATTTTCACCAATAGTATAACACTTCAAAAACAACTTTTCAAAAACTCCTTATAAATTTGTAGATATCTTTTTTTCATATATTCCTACACTATCTAAGTCAATATTACTCCTTTAAACTATATACACCATTACTTTTATAAACAACTCTTGCAACTATCCTATCACCATCTTTTATAATATAATCCTTACTACCTAATACTACATAGTAATTTTTATCTTTAAACTTCTTAAAAATACTATCTAAACTATATATTTGTCCTTTATAAAAGCATATTTTATATTTAAAATTCTTATCATATCCAGGATAGATACTATCTAAATCTTCTAAGTATTCCTTATTCATAAAATTCATATTACTTCTTAAATTAATATATTTCTTAACTATATTATATCTTTCTTCGTAATCCATAAGTTTTAAAAATAAATATCCTACTTCACTTATAAAATACTTACATTTATACTTCTTTTCTTGTAAACTATTTAATTCTATTATCATTTTTTTATCATATAAGTAAGTAAAGTCTTCCTTACTTATTTTAATATCTTTACATAAATAACCACTCGTATTATTAATTATAATCTGTTGCATAAACATCACATCATCATTTTAATATATATTACTTTTTTTGCAAGTTACTATTTTTCTTATTTAGCTATCCCATTTCTTCTAAATTATCTATTTATACTTACTAAACTTTATATTTTACTAATTTTAAAGCTTAAAAAAAATATTACTAGCAAAAGCAATATCTTTTTATCTTTATTAACTTATCTTAATTCCATAACTTATTTGGATATTCACCATTATCAGTTAAATCTTTTAGAGCCTTCTTTACAGTATCGGCATCTTCTCTATAAGTAACACCATACCAAATGCTTGATGTATCTAATACTTTAACAGTTATATCTTTTTTAGCTATATGTTCGCAAACAACATCAGGTATTAAGAACTCACCTTCATTTAAATTATCTTTATGTTTATAAAAATATTCTTTAATATCTTTATTTAGAATATCAAAAATATCTTTAGTAAATAAGAACATGTTCATTGATACTAAAGTATCATTACTTACCTTAAATGATGCCTCATTATTTAAAGGACTAGCCGTAATAACATTATCTACTTCTTCTACTTTTGATTCTACTAAACTTGTTAAGTAGCCATTACTTGATGAACACACCCCACGTTTAACTGCCCCGTTAGCTGTTAAGGTATTAGCAGCTCTGTAACCTACCATTCCAAAGTTTGGACCCGTAATTCCACTTTTTAAGAATGAAGCAGACTTCATATAAGCATCTCTACCATAGAAATCATCAGCATTAATAATAGCAAAGTTACCACTTACAACATCTTGACAACAATAAATTGCATGTGCTGTACCCCAAGGTTTAACTCTATCATTATCTAAATATTCTTCTGGTATATTATCCATATCTTGGTAAACATAACTTACCTCGATTTTACCTTCTACTCTTTTACCAATTGTTTCTTTAAAAACTTCTGCATTTTCTCTTTTGATAATGAATACTACCTTATCAAAGCCAGCTTTTATCGCATCATAAATTGAATAATCGATAATAAATTCTCCATTTGGTCCCATTGGTTCAATTTGTTTTAAGCCACCAAATCTTGAACCCTTCCCAGCAGCCATAATTACTAATTCCATCTTAACTTACCTTTCTTATTCCCTTAAAATTCTTCATGATTTTTTTTATTCCAAAGCGACTACTAAAAGCCACAGTATAAAAAGTATTATCCATAGCAACGATTGTTCCTCTACCATATAAAGAATGCATTAAATGGTCGCCAACTTTAAACTCTAAAGACTCCCCATCATTATTATAGAAACTACTCTTACTTGAGAAAGTTGGAATCTTACCAACATTTTTACTTCTTAAATGCTCAAGTCCCATACTCTTAACTTTAACATCTAGTAAATCCTTATCAATTTCTTTAATAAAACGTGATGGTGGATTTACTTGTTCACGACCATAAAGGATACGACTATGGGCATTAGTTAAGTATAAAACTTTACGTGCTCTTGTTATACCAACATAACACAAACGACGTTCTTCTTCAATCTCGGCATCACTGCCAAA
>ULLK01000695.1_pt1 | contig 13860 bp, 10 predicted proteins | sample 1951411 | NCBI WGS metagenome assembly ULLK01 (sample SAMEA4835526, study PRJEB28245) | human gut metagenome | biome: gut microbiome; material: fecal sample | place: Denmark | collected 2008 | reverse complement strand
TTGGGTGTTGAGTTATTTTACAGCGCCTTATGCTTATATTTTTATTATAAAGACGAAATGCACTGTGAATATGCCCCAATATTTAGTCAACAACACATTCCACAACAGCACAAGGCGGAATATTCAGCTTTAAAACATTATCCTTGATGACTGCCGTATGCTCAGTAATGCTCACCCTGTCGGGACAGTCGAAGTCGTTATAGCTGTGCGCCTCGTTTGTAAGTATCCTGCACGAAACCGATGATGCTTTAAATCCGAAAATGCTGCATTCAACAGCAGCCTCTTCCGTAAGCGAACAGTTTGCGGCGGTAACGGTCATACTCTTTTCGTTCACCGATGCGGAAACCGAGATCATCGGAACATTTTTGCCTTCCGACATATTTTCATTTTGCGTATAGCAGTAAACTGCCTCGTTGTTTTGGTGTGTTTTAAAAAGGTCGAAAACGTGATATGTCGGCGTTTTTATCATCTTACCGCCCTCTGTAAGAATGACCGATTGGAGAACATTCACCGCCTGCGCAAGGTTTGCCATTACAACACGGTCGCTGTGTCTGTTAAAAACATTCAGCTCAATTGCAGCAACGATAGCATCACGCATTGTATTCTGCTGATATAAAAATCCCGGGTTCGTACCCTCTTCTACCTTATGCCAACAGCCCCACTCGCCTATTACAAGTCCTATTTTCTTTTCGGGATCATAGCGGTTCATTATCTCCGAATGTCTTGTGATAAGCTCATCGGAAAAGTTCGCTGCAGCGATAGTTTTATAATAAAGCTCATCGTCAAAATCGGTGGCTGATTCCATTTCGGGCCATACGGGCATCGTATAATAATGCAGGTCGATAGCATCAACGGTATTGCTGTCAAGATTTTTCATCATGACCTCTGTCCAGTTATAGTCGGCAGAGCTTGGACCGCAGGCTATTCTGTAAAGTCTGTTTCCCGAATAATTGCGGCAGAACGTCTGATACCTTTTATAAACGTCGGCGTAATATTCGGGACGCATATTTCCTCCGCAGCCCCAGTTTTCATTGCCGACACCGAGGTATTCGAGTTTCCACGGCTCGGCTCTGCCGTTCTTCTTTCTCTGCTCTGTGAGAGGCGATTCCGCATCTGAGGTCATATATTCTATCCACTCGGACATTTCACGAACACTGCCGCTGCCAACATTGCCGTTTATATAAGGCTTGCAGCCAACAAGCTCACAGAAGCGCATGAATTCGTGTGTACCGAAAGAATTATCCTCCGTAACTCCGCCCCAGTTCGTGTTCACGATCTTTCGGCGCAGAGATTTTTCGCCGATTCCGTCCTGCCAGTGATATTCTTCCGCAAAGCAGCCGCCGGGCCAGCGGAAAACGGGAGCTTTTATATTTCTGAACGCCTCGATGATATCATTCCTTATTCCGTCTGTATTCGGAATAGGTGAATTTTCACCCACATATATACCGTTGTAGATACATCTTCCGAGATGCTCGGAAAAATGTCCGTATATCTCGGGAGAGATATGTCCGAGCCTGTCATCTGCATTTATTAGTATTGATATTTTTTTCATATTATACCTCCGCCGCATACTGAATTATTATATTATCAGTATAAATCATTGACTTTTGTATTGCAATGACTTATAATATTATTATACTAACCGTTCGTACTTTGAGGTGATGATATGATAAGTATAAACACAGTCTGTCAGAACGTAAGACACAAAGGGAATTTTGAAATATGCAGACCGGATGGTTCGGGAGATGATCTTCTTGTTATCTTCAAGACCTCCGCTGTTCTGATACAAAACGGCGAAGAAATAACCGTTTCTCCCGACAGCCTCATTTTATACAGCAAGGGAACAATGCAGCATTACAAAACTCTGTGCGGAAGTTATGTTAATCACTTTGTCCATTTTGATACGGACGATACCGAGCTTATGAATGGGATAAAAACTGACACGCTTATCACCTCGGCGGATATTCCTGCAATTGAAGAGCTGCTTGCTATATTATGCCGTGAAAATGTAGCCGGTTCGACCAACAGGAAACAGTACGAAAATATGCTTATGCAGATGATACTCATGAAAATATCCGAAAGCAGCATAAATCCTGACAGCGATAAAAGCCGCATTTCCGCTCTTGAAATGCTCCGCACCGATATTTACAGCAATGCAGGGAGCTACAGCAATATATATCAGCTTGCTGAAAAAATGAATCTGAGTCCGTCATATCTTCAGGCAATATACAAACGGAAATTTGGGATAAGCTGTTATGAAGATATTTTATCCGCAAAGATCAAGACAGGACAATATTATCTTTCGACCACTGATATGACTGTTAAGGAAATATCCGACCTCTGCGGATACGGAAATGAGATATGCTTTATGAAGATATTCAAAAAAAGAACAGGGATCACACCGAGTGAGTACAGGAAAATTTCCAAGAATGATAACTTGAAAAACAACTTTATATGGTAAGGAATAAACTTTTATGATGAATTTTTTTGAACATTGCGCAGATATTGCTTCGGTTGGCATAATCGTTGATTTTACAGAAGATACGGAAACATATATTGTATATTATCTATTTTCTTTTCAGCAAATTCAAGCTCTGTCAGCGTGATCTTCATAAAAAAAACGGGTTGTCCGTTAAGGGCAACCACGATCGTGCAGAAAAATATATTGAGGTCACCTCTAAAAACCTTGTTTGAGTGAAAATGTGTATAGCACACCGCCTGCTTCTTCAAACCTCCTCGTAAGGCATACAGCCTTACTTCGTCGGCTTTCATCGCATTCGGCGCACTCTACCCATTTTCACTTTTCAAACCGGTTTTTAGAGGTTCCCTTGACTTGTTCAAAGGAATATTTAACCATCAATATTTTGTCTGTATCTGCTTTCTGTAATCGGTAGGCGGAATTCCGACATAAGCACGGAATTTCTTACTGAAATAAAGCATATCGGCAAATCCGAGTGCATCGGCTATCTCACCTACCGACATCAATGTTGAACGCAGAAGATGACAGGCTTTTTTCATCCTTGCGGCATTGTGATACTGCCCCATTGAAATGCCTTTTTCACGCTTGAACTCTGCTGCAAGACGGCTGTAGCTCAGATAGAATTGTTCGCTTATGAGTGCTTTTGAAAAGTCCATGTCCGTCTGCGTGTCAAGGAAAGCGCATATTTTATCCATGATGCTCTCACCCTCAGACTGTTCCAAACATAGGTCGAGCAGGATATCATAAAGCTGTGCATTGGTGCGAAGCTTCCGCAATTTTTTCGAGCTGTGAAAGGCTTTGCACAGCATATAAAGCTTTTCTTCGATAATACTGCCCGCCAATCCGCACGTTTTCTTCGGGAGATAAACTCTCTCTGTTCCTTTTTCATCAGGCAAAGAAAAATGGACATATATCCAGCGTGTCCCTTTGAGCGTTTCAATCTTTCCAAAGTGGCGCAGTCCATTTTTCAGGAAAAGCAATTCTCCTGCCCCTATTTCATAGTCAATGTCATTCTCCGATACATACATCACACCGTCCGTAACAAGTATCATAACGTTAAAATCTGCCATTCTGTCCATATGATAAAAGCTATCCGTAGCCGTAAGTATGTCACAGTCGGATACGAGTGGCAGAGTTTTTTCATCCACTGATACAAGTGCAATAATATTCTCCATATAATCAGAACTTTTCTCCATTTAAAATATTGTTTTATAGTATTATAATACATATAAGCTTAAAAGTCAACAAGGAGGAGCAAGCTTATGAAAACACAGAAGCAGATTCCCGTTACTTCATACAAGGCATCGGGATTTACGGAAAAATATCAGAATATCGTCCACAGCACTGTCATTCCATATCAGTACAGTGTGCTTTGGGACAAGGCTGACGGTGCGGAAAAGAGCCACGTTGCCGCCAACTTTATCAACGCTGCAAAGGCTCTCAGAGGTGAAGACCCCGGGGACGGCTTTTACGGAATGGTCTTTCAGGACAGCGATGCTTACAAATGGCTCGAAGCAGCGGCTTATGCGGTCGCAGACAAGCCTGATGAAAACCTCGAACGGCAGGCTGACGAGCTCATTGACCTTATCGCCGATGCGCAGGACAAGGACGGCTATCTCAACACATTTTTCACTATAAAGGACACGGAAAAGCGCTGGACAAATCTGCTCGAGGGTCATGAACTGTACTGCTCGGGACACCTCATCGAAGCCGCCTGCACTTATTACGAAGCAACGGGAAAGCGAAAGCTTCTTGATATTGCCGTAAAAAACGCCGAGTGCATCTATGATCGTTTCGTCATGCAAAATACCGAGGGGATTCCTGGACACCCCGAGATCGAACTTGCCCTGCTGAGATTATACCGTCTTACCGAAAACAAGCATTTTCTTGAACTTGCCAAAAAATTTATCGACGAGCGAGGAAAAGCTCCCGACTTTTGGGCGAGAGAAGCGAAAAAGCGCAGTTGGAGCGTTTGGAACAGCGACCCTTGGAGCAATGATTATCGACAGAGTGCAAAGCCTGTCCGTGAACAAACCGAAGCTGTTGGGCACGCTGTCCGCGCAGTATATCTTTACACGGGAATGGCTGACCTCGCCGCCGAAACAGAGGACAAAGAGCTTTTTGCAGCTTGCCGCCGCTTGTGGGAAAACATCGTCCACAGAAAAATGTACATAACGGGCGGCATAGGCTCGACCGTTCAGGGCGAAGCCTTCACAGTTGACTACGACCTGCCGCCCGATACGGCTTACTCCGAAACCTGCGCAGCGATCGGCTTGATATTCTTTGCGGAAAAGATGCTTGAAAACGAGATAAACGGCGAATACGGCGATGTTATGGAGCTTGTTTTCTACAACACCGTCCTCGCAGGAATGCAGCTTGACGGAAAACGCTTTTTCTATGTAAATCCGCTTGAAGTTGACATCGGCATTTCGGGAAAAGCCTGCACACATTCACATGTTCTCCCTTCACGTCCGAAGTGGTATGCCTGCGCATGCTGTCCTCCGAACGCAGCAAGGCTCATCGGCTCTATCGGAAAATATGCTTACGGCGAAAAGGGCGATACTGCTTACTGTCACCTTTTCACATCGGGAAAAGTAAGCTTTTCAAACGGAATGAAGCTTGAATGTACGACCTCTTATCCCTATGATATGACGATAAAATACAACATTTCGGGTCGCGGAAAAGTCGCTGTTCGCATACCGAAATGGAGCAGGGAATTTTCGCTCAAAGTCAACGGCAAGGTTACTTCGGTCATTCCCAAGAATGGATATATTTACATTGATGTAGACGAAAAAGCTAAGATCGAGCTTGCCCTTGACGGAACTCCGAGATATGTAAGAGCGTCAAACAAAGTTCCAAGACTTACGGGAATGACAGCGCTTATGAGAGGTCCTCTCGTTTACTGCTTTGAGGGCACGGACAATGACGATGTAAGGTCGATACGCATTGACAGGAGTCAGAAGCCTTTTGCCGGCGAATTTGAACCAGATCTTCTCGGTGGAACGATACAGCTCACAGCAAAAGCTTTCCGTGCAGAGGACTGCGACGATCTTTACAGCTGCGAAGCTGAAAAACTTACTCCGTGTGATGCGGTCGCTGTCCCCTATTACACATGGGGCAATCGCGGCGAGAACGATATGAGGGTTTGGATGAATACCATATAAAAACGAATCGAATCCTATAATTTAAGGGGAAATATTTATGCGAACTGAAATAGAACTTAACAACGGATGGCGCTTTGCTAAGATATATAATCTGGGAATAAGCGAAAATGATGCAGTTACCCCCGAATTTGATGATTGCTCATGGGAAAAGATCTGCCTGCCTCACACTTTTAATGCAACTGATAGTGTAACAAGAAGCTATTATAAAGGACTGACCTGTTACCGCCGAGATTTGGAGCTTTCGACAAAATACAAGGGCAAGGCACTATACATTGAATTTGGGGGAGCCAACACTACTGCTAAAGTGTTTGTGAATGGCTTTTTTGCCGGAAAACACGATGGAGGCTATTCTGCTTTTCGCATAAACATAACAAATCATGTACACTATGACAGAAAAAACCAAATTGCAGTCCTTGTTGACAATTCACCCACAAATTACATTGCTCCAATTACTGAACAGGGCGATTTTACAAAAATGGGTGGATTGTACCGAGAAGTTAAATTAATTGCCGCCGAACCTGTTCACATTGCACTGGAGGACAGTGGTTCCTGCGGAGTCTACATCACACCACATAATATTACATCAGACAGCGCAGACATTGATGTACTGATAAAGCTTGATTCCGCCAACAACATAGAGGCAAAGGCCGTAATTTTTGCCCCGGACGGAAAGCCTGTTGCAGAGATGTGTGGACATACAGAAAGCGACAGGCTTACACTTTCGAAAAAAATATCTGCTCCGCAGTTGTGGGATGGTGTAAACTCTCCCTGTCTGTATCGTGCCGAAGTCACCCTATTTTATGGGGACAAAGCAACAGATATGGTATCCGAAAATTTTGGCATAAGGACATATCATATTAACCCTGAGGATGGTTTTTTCCTTAACGGAAAGTCTTATCCTCTTCATGGTGTGAACTATCATCAAGACAGCTTTGAAAGCGGCTGGGCAATGACAAATATCCAACGTGAACGTGATTATGGAATTATTCGTGATATGGGTTGCAACGCTGTAAGAATGGCTCATTATCAGCATTGCAGTCAGGAATATTCACTGTGTGACGATTTAGGTATTTGTGTCTGGACAGAGATAGGGATTATAAACAAAATGTCTCCGGATGAAAGCGAACTTCACATTCTTGCAGATGGCTTTGCAGAAAATGCAAAACAGCAGCTTATTGAGCTTATCAGGCAGAATTACAATCATCCATCAATCATCTTATGGGGAATATCTAATGAACTTCACCAAATGTCTGATGAATTTTTTGCTTTATACCAAGAACTTTATGAGCTTGCCTGCAAGGAGGACAACACAAGGCTGAAAACTTATGCAGACAATCAGTTCTATGGCAGATTTTTGCAGCTTCCCGCAGATGTCGTAGGATATAACCGTTATTTCGGTTGGTATAAGGAAGCAGGCGATGCAGAACATTTCGGAGAATGGCTTGACTTATACCATAATTCAAAGGAAAAACGTCCGATATGCATTTCTGAATACGGCGGTGGCGGAGCCATAACACAGCACAAGGACAGCATAGACTGGCTGAACGATATTGACCCGAATGGAGCTCGTCATTATGAAAATTATCAGTCACAGCTTCACGAAATTGTTTGGCGGCAATTTTCTGCAAGAAAATATCTTTGGGCAGCATTTGTATGGTGTATGTTTGATTTTCCTTCCAGTGGTCGTGAAGAGGGCGATACGATAGGACAGAATGATAAGGGTCTATGCACGAGAGAACGCATACCCAAAGATGCGTATTTCTTTTACAGGTCTGTATGGAGCAGTGAGAAAACTATCTACATTACTGAGCGCCGTCATAACGTAAGACCTTGCAATGTACCATTTATAAAGATATATTCAAATGCACGAAGTATTGAACTTATCGTGAACGACAGGTCGCTTGGCATAATAAAACGCAGCGAATTGCCAAATAGCAATAATACTGTTTTTGTATGGAACAATGTTACTATAAATAAAAATGAGAAAAATACTATTACTGCAAAAGCGACATTTGATGATGACACGATAAAGTATGACAAAGTTTGTTGGTATGGCGAATAACAGAGCAAATGTAAAGATTCAATCATAACGAACATCTATATTGCAATAGAAAAAGCGTTACCTATCGAATTGAAAGGTAACGCTTTTTTTATGCTCTGTTTAGCCTGCTAAGCTTTTTGACAAATAAAACGGAAATAATAAGCACAAGCGGAAATACACAGCCTGCAAACATACCCTTTTGAATATTATCTCCTGCATTTTGGGAAATACTACCCACAACTGCAGGCCCGAGTGCACCGCCCATATCTCCTGCCATTGCCAGAAGTGCAAACATGGCCGTACCTCCCGAAGGTATCTTAGCCGAACAGATGCTTATAGTTCCGGGCCACATTATTCCTACCGAAAAACCGCACACTATGCAGCCGACAAGTCCCAGCAGAGGTATCTCCGACAAAGATGCTGTAATATAGCAAGCAAGACAAAGAGCCCCCGAACCGATCATAAATTTCATAAGATCAATTTTTTCACCATATTTTCCGTACAATGACCGGCTTATACCCATTGTAACGGCGAACATACACGGGCCTGCGATATCTCCCATTGATTTGGAAAGACCCAGTGCAGATTCTGTAAACGCAGATGCCCACTGTGCCATCGAAAGTTCAGATGCACCTGCACATACCATAAGCAGAATGGAGAGCCAAAACAGCGGAACTTTAAGCAGACTGCCAATACTCATTCCCTTACCGCCCTCTGTCGGATGCTCGATTGGACATACTGCAAAATTGAATACATTATATAGCGGAATTATCGCCCAGATGCAGGAGAGCCATTTCCAGTTCTCTATCCCGAACAGTGCAAAGAACAGCGTTGAGAGCAGTATGACTGCGACCGACCCCCAGCAGTAGAAAGAATGGAGCAGGCTCATTGCCGCCTCCTTATGCTCAAAAGGGCACGCCTCAACGATAGGGCTTACAAGCACTTCCGTAAGACCGCTGCCTATGGCATAAAGTACTGTACTGATTATTATTCCTGCAAACGGATCGGGTGTGACCTGCGGAAGAAAAGCAAGTCCGATAAGTCCGACCGCCGAAAGCAGCTGCGAACCAACAACACAATTTCTGTAGCCTATGGTATCTGCAAAACGTGCACACAAAATATCAACAATAAGCTGTGTAATAAAAAACACAGATGAGATAAGCGCTATTTTTCCTAAAGAAATATTGTAATTATTATGAAAAGTAAGAAACAGCAGCGGTGCAAAATTTGCAGCTATTGCCTGTGTAACAAATCCCAAGTAACAGGCTATCAGCGTTTTTTTGTAATTCATATTTACGTTCCTTTCATTTTATTGAATAATAGCAGTATAAGGTAATTCTATTGTTTTCGCACAGACTTTTTACCTTATTGCAGTATTTAGGGCAACACCGCACAAAGATTGTGCGCGTATTGCGCAGTCAGATTTTTTGTCAGATTGTACAACGAGGACGCCGCAAGGCTGTCGCCTTGCAAGGACGAATTGTGCAATATGACGAAAAATATGCAAGCAAGACGTGTACAAAATCCAATAAATGGTCTTTGTGCGGTGTTGCCTTAGTTTATATATTATGTAAACAGCTTCTCCGCCGATATTTCGACGGAGAAACTGTTTCTTAATTAAGTGATATTTTTAAACCAATCGATAACTTATCCGATCTTCTTAAATACAGGCATAACATCAAGAGGTGCGGAAACGGTGACGGTCTGACCGCCGCTGTAGATCTTCTTGTCGGAGATGCTCTCCCACTGACCCTTTGGCAGATATACACTGCGCTCTCTTGCGCCAAGCTCAAGCACGGGAGCAACAAGATAATCGCTGCCGAACATATACTGCTCGGGAAGTTCCCAGCACTTTTCATCATCGGGGAACTCAAAGAACATCGTGCGGATAATAGGCGCGCCTGTCTTTGCGGTCTCTTCCATAAGTCCTGCAATATAATCCTTCATGGAAAGACGGATATCCAGCCACTTCTTCATGATCTCATAGGCTTCCTCACCGTAGCTCCAGAGCTCGTTGGGGTGACCTGTGTAAAGATATCCGCCGCCGAAATCACGGTCATCAAGCTTGGGGATATCCCAGTCGGGGCCGCGGTTTCCGTGCATGCGCAGGATAGGGCAGAACACTCCGTACTGATACCAGCGTATGAGAAGCTCCTTGAAATCGGGGTCGTCCCAGTTGTCTGTCATAAATCCGCCGATGTCGGTGGTCCACCAGGGAATGCCCGCAAGGCCCATGTTCTGACCAGCGATGACCTGATCCTTAAAGGACTCAAAGTTGGACTGAACGTCGCCTGTCCAAACAAGTGTCCTGTACTTCTGGCTTCCTACCCATGCGGAACGGCAGAGGTTGACTGCCTCATGGTCGCCCTCGGCTTCCTGTCCGTTATAGAATGCCTCAACATACTTCTTGGGATATTCGCAGCCCACCTTTGAGCCACGTCCGGTATAGTAGCGGTAGTTTTCAAAATCGTACGTGGTGCTGTCAGGCTCGGAGTTGTCCAGCCAGAAAAGGTCGATGCCCCAGTCACGGTAATTCTGCTTGCACTTGCTCCATACAAATTCCTGAGCTTCGGGATTGAAGAAATCAACCGTGCCGCAGTCGCCCTCATAATCATAGGTCTGCACCGAACCAACATCGGTGGTGCTCATGAGAGCCTTCTGCTCCATTTCATAATAGTTCTCGCTGCGCTTATCCACAGACGGCCATACGGATACCATGACCTTGGTTCCCATGGCATGAAGCTCATCGGTCATTGCCTTTACAGCGTCCCTGCTCCAGTATTTCTCGTCAAATCTCCAGTCGCCCTGATGCGGCCAGTGGAAAAAGTCGATAACGATAACGTCAAGCTTGATGCCCAGCTCCTTGTATTTTCTTGCGACCTCAAGCACCTCATCGGGAGTGCGGTAACGGAGCTTGCACTGCCAGAGACCAAGATAATCCTTGCTCATAACAGGCGCTCTGCCCACACATTCGGTGTAGTTGGTCACGATCTGAGCGGGAGTATCGTCGGCGGTTATCCAGTAATCCACCATATCGCTCTCATCGGATATCCACTTGGTAATGTTGGTTCCGAAAGCTGCCTCACCTGTTGAGGGATTGTTCCAGAGCATGCCGTAGCCCTTGTCTGATACCACAAAGGGAACGCTTACCTGGGAATTTCTCTGCTCAAGGGGAAGAACAGAGCCTTTAAGGTCAAGTATAGGCATCTGGTACTGACCCATACCGAACAGCTTTTCTTTGGGGTCGGACTCGAAGCGGACGGTTATCTTAAAGTCATCGGAAGCAAGTCCCTTGTATTCACGGGATCTTATCTTGTAGCAGATAGCCTCCTTGCGTATGGAGCCGTAATAATAGCTGTAATATTCCTGCAGGATAAGCTCATTGTCCTTGTAAAAGCAAATAATGCCCACGCCGTTTACAGTGGCTTTGATCTTTCCGTTCACTATCTCAGCCGTTTCGCTGCCCTCGGCAATGGTCACCTTTGCGCTGTGTGCCACGTTCTCGGTAAGAGCATGAGCGTCCTGGGGGAGCTTTTTCAGAAGGGTGGTCCTCACACGAAGAGCATTGTTGCCCCAGCCCTCTATGCGGATAGTTTCATTTCTCGAATGTGCAATAAGTGCGCCGTTTTCTTCAGTAAATCTTATCATTTTAATACCTCCGTAAAATTTCCGTGTTGACTGTTCACTGAATTTATAGTATAATTATAACATCAAAAAATACGGATAGGTATAAATATAATGTCCAAAACTATGAAAATATCGTCAAGTGAGGAAACGTAATGTCTATTTTAGATTACAGTGTGCTGCGTAATGAGGATTACGGTACAAATCCGCCTTTTAAATCAGATGAAACGGGACTGCACGGAGATGCCGAATTTCCGATAGCCGTATATCATGCCGATGTCACAAACAATTTTGTGAGCTGGCACTGGCATGAGGAGCTTGAATTCGGATATGCGGTGGAAGGCAGCGTGCTTATGGAATGCGGTAAAAACAAGCACATACTGAACAAAGGCGATGTTTATTTTATCAACAGCAACACTCTTCACGCCATGTTCAAAGCGGAGACTGGTCAAAAAAGCGTGTTCCGCTCTGTTGTGGTGCATGGTTCCATAGTGGGCGGAAAAGAGGACAGCATCTACCATCGGAAATATGTTGCGCCCATAACGTGCAACAGCGGACTGCGTGAGCTGATATTCACCCCCAAGGACGGCAGCTATTCAAAGATACTGGGGCTGCTCACAAACATCTGGAACACGGAAAATATCAGAGTGCCCAATCACGAGCTTATAGTACGCAACGAGCTTTCCGAGCTTTTCCGGATACTTATCCATCTGTCGGAAAAGAATATGTCGGCGCGACCTGCCGCCAGCATTGCCCAGGAGACAAGGCTCCGTGACATACTGCTTTTTATCCACGACCATTACGCTGAAAAGATCACTCTTGATGACATGGCTGCCGCCCCATTCATCAGCAAAAGCGAGGTGCTCAGGTGTTTCAGGAACATAACGGGTCAGTCCCCGTTTGAGTATCTGAAAAATTACCGTCTGCGAAATGCGGCGTACATGATACAGAACACCTCCGACCCCATAAACACCATCTGCGGTCTTTGCGGCTTTGATGACCACAGCTATTTTTCCAAGGCTTTTAAGGAGGTTTACGGGTGCAGCCCAAGGGAGTTTAAGAAATAAATAATAAAAACAACGTAAAATCGGCATTTCCGACCGTATATACCATGTTTCAACAGGTGTTCCCGTGGCAAAAATAATGTTCTTCTCGCCGTAATTCTCGTTCAGGAACTGCGTTTTCATAAGAATATCCTCGCTCTTTTGTGCAGGAGTAGTCTGAACTCCCGAAACCCTGCTCATCTTCGATACCACAAGACCGTTCTTATAGTTATGGGCTTCGTCAACCACAAGGCTGTCAAAGCCTGATAGTCCTCAACATCAACCCAAGAAACACCGATACGGGCGGATATATCGCCAGCTTCGAGTTTCGGCGGCAAAACGGACGTCAGAGCCGTTACGTTCCGCTGATAATCGGGATTGTCCTTTGCATAGAGTTCAGCGGTGCGGAGTTTTTCACGGACATTTCCCGACAAATATTCGGACGTTTCCTCCCAACCATCAATCGGATTGTCCTCGCTTGTTTTAAGCGGATTGAGGTATATCAGGTCGTCCGCTTTCAGCACATCAATCACCGCCTGCGGCTCTTGACCGCACAACTGCGCCATATACGGAATATCATCCATTTTACCCCGTGTATCAATGGAAACCTGCATAGCCTCCTGCGGAGTATCAACGTGGGTAATCTCGGCGGTATACTTGACGGTACGCTTGGTGAAGAAATCGGGCTTTTCAATAGTCTTTTTCTCCTCGTCAACGATTTCCAAAGCACACAGCGAGTTGTAGTCATCGTCCTTGCCGAAAACCTGTTCGTTTGCGCTGTCGTTGACATATCTGAATATGAACCACCCGCCCCATTATGAGGTGGGTGGTTTTTGCAGCCGTATTCTTTGTTTAATGCGGCTCAAATTTTGACTTTACTTTTGCTCCTTCTTAGCAGTATTGCAGTTTCTGCCGCAGTACCGTACTTAAAGCCGCTATTTTTCAATGGAAAAAACTCTTTCCTCCCGAAAGAAGAAAAAACAGCAGCCCGAAAAAGAAAAAGCCGCGCAAGGTCTGACCCCTGCGCGGCTGAAACGCATTGAATGTATCAGTTTATTTGAGCAGCTTGTTTTCCACCCTGAAATAGTCCACGTCGACATAACCTCCCGACTGCTTTGTCGGGAAATTGAATATCGCGTAACGGTATCCCATAAAATGCAGACCGTAATAATTCATTTTCAGCGTGTTTCCTATTTTCGTCCAGTTCTCGCCGTCGAGGCTGTAATAGAAATACGCCTTGTCCGTCGCGTTTTTGTAATCGCAGTCGACCCGCAGATACACTTCGTTTTCCGTTATTTCGACCCTTTCCGTTTCAAATTCCTGTTCAACGTCGTCTTTATCGTTATACCGAACCGTTACGATATATTTTTTCCCGTCCTCGATTTTTACGGCGACATAACCGTATTTTTCCGCGAAGGCGGCAAGCCCCGCAGTATCGCCATCTTTCATTTCCGAAACGTCGAGCTTTATATATCCGCCGCATTCCGGTCCGAAGGTTCGCTGCGAAAT
>ULLK01017162.1_pt1 | contig 14026 bp, 9 predicted proteins | sample 1951411 | NCBI WGS metagenome assembly ULLK01 (sample SAMEA4835526, study PRJEB28245) | human gut metagenome | biome: gut microbiome; material: fecal sample | place: Denmark | collected 2008 | reverse complement strand
ATATAGAATCAATCGAAAGATTGATTTTTTTTATCATTCAAAAAAATTTTATTTTCATAATTAACTCATATGAATGCAATAAACTTATATTAAGATATTATTCGACGAAATTAATTAAAACTCTGTTTAACTATATATCATAAACAGAGTTTTAATTTTAAATGATATTTTTTATTATATACTCATAAATATCAGCGGAATTCTTTTTTACTCCAAAAGTTATAGTATACGAATTACCAATATTTAAACTTAATGAACCATTTGTATTTATATATTTCATTTCACATTCATTACCATTTTTATCTACAAATGTATAATTATCAAATGTATAAGAACCATCGTCTCCAAAATAAAATGAATTATTTTCAATATTTTTTAAAGAAAAAGTATCTGTATATGTACCAATGACATATAAACCAATTGCTTTTCTTAGTTCTTCTTCATTACTTGCTTTATCAATTTCATTACCATTTGATCTTAATATTATTTTATAATCTGTAATATTATTTTTATTATGATATAAATTCAATTTAATATACTTATCATATTTTTTTAAGAGAACTATTGTATCATAGTATTTTTCATCTAATTTATATGTTTCACTATTATCATTATTATCAAAAACTATAGAGCAACCACTACCAATACACATGGATGAAACATATTTAGCATCTTCCATTACCTAATTTCCTGTATTTGAAAGTTTATTAATAAAAACATTGATACTAACAATACCAATAACAAGAATAATAATTATTACTATTATAATATTGCTATTACTAGAACTTTTATTTACAGTATTATTAATCATTACATTTTGAATATTATTAATATTATTCTGAAAAGAATTGTTATTTTGAAAATTATCATTATAAATACTACTATCATAAATGTTAACTTCATCTATATTATTATTGTTATTGTTATTTCTATTGCAAATAGTATTATTATTTGTGCTATTAGAAAAATTATTTTGACTACTAGATTGTGGAACTCCAAAAAAAATCAGTTAGACTAGGTTGATTATTAGTATTATTAACTTCGTTATTATTTGTTCCTTTAAAAAAACCGTTATTTAAATTATTGTTCATATTAAATTACTCCTACTATAAAAAATTATATCATATAGTAATTAATAAAATGATAAATAATTTAATTGTTCTGAATGTAAAGTAGGGTATAAAAAAAGTATATACATTAAAATTTATTATATACCTTTTTCTCATATACTTTATTTATTACTAATTAAAATGATTTTTTATTTTATTACTATACTAAATCTTTACTATATAATTTTTTATAGAAATTACAACTTTCTAATAATTCACTATGTGTACCTGAAGCAATTATCTTACCATCATCTACTACAAATATTTTATCTGAATCAATTACAGTAGATAATCTATGAGCAACAATCAATATAGTATATTTTCCTTTTAAATTATCAATTGCTTCTTGTATTTTACTTTGAGTTTCATTATCTAACGCACTTGTTGCTTCGTCAAATAATATAATTTCTGTTTTCATTAATAGTGCACGTGCAATAGCAATTCTTTGTTTTTGACCACCTGATAAAATTACTCCATTTTCTCCTACAATTGTATCATATCCATCTGGAAGAGACTCAATATAGTCATCTATACATGCTGCCTTACAAGCAACTTTAATCTCATCAATAGTAGCATTCTTTTTAGCAAGTAATAAATTATCTTTTATAGAAAAGTTAAAAATGTAAGGGCTTTGTGTAATTATAGACATATTATCTCTAATAGCCGAACGACTTAGATTATTTATATTAGTACCATCTAATAGTATTTCACCATCATTAATATCATAAAGTTTTGTAATTAAATTAAATATTGTAGTTTTACCAGCGCCACTTTTACCAACAAAAGCAACTCTTTCATTAGCCTTTATCTCAAAATTCATCTTTTTAAGTATAGGAATATCATCATAACTAAAACATACATCATTAAATATAATATTTCCAGTTAGTTTCTTTATATTTTTCTTACCAAATTTTTCTTTTTCAAATTTATTATCATAAATTATTTCATAAACTCTATTAGCAGCAAGTTCAAAAGACTTATTAATCTCTATTACTCTAACGAAACTATTCAATAAATTTTTAATTTTATACTGATAATTATAAGCAATGATAAGAGCAGGAATTGTAATTAAAGATTTATCCATTAAATAACAACATAATATTATATAGATAAAATCAAACAAAGAATTTAAATTTCTTCTAATATAATTATAAAAAGTAGCAGTATTAAGAGCATGAATCTGTTCTTTAGTTGTTTCTTCAATCTTATCTGACATTTGCTTCAACATTGTATCATTAGCATTTAGAACTTTAACATCTCTCATACCACGAACTACTTCACTAATTAGTCCGGTTTTCTTTTCTCTAAGTTTTCTTACATTTTTAAATATTTCATTTTGCTTATTAACACCTTTTTTATCAATAAAAAATAAACAAATAGATGTAATAACTGAATATACAAATATAGCTTTATTTAAAATAAATACTGCAAGCAAGACACCAATATTTGATATTACATTTGAAATAGCAAAAATATAATTAACAAACACATCAGCAATTTCTTCAGTATCTCTATTTAATCTATCAATAAATAAACCAGATGTATTTTTATCGATTTCCTTAACTTTGATATTTAGTATTTCTTTTGCCAAATCTTCTTGCATACTTATTAGTGTCTTTTGATTAATTAATCTATATAGACGAAAATCAAAATAATTTACTATGTAAGATACAATATCAAGACCAAGAACAGTCATAGCAGATAAGAATAATTGACTTACAACACCATTTGTAATATTTAAAATTATTTTAGCAGAAAAAATTGGTAATATCGCTCCAATAACAGCATCAGCTAAACATAATATAACAAATATTATTAACTTGTAATTTGATTGTTTAACATATTTCCAAGTTCTTTTTAAATTTAATAACAAACTAGAATTATCTTTATTTTTCTTTCTTTTTAACATAAAACACCCCCAATAAATACATAAAATAATATATAAAATTCTACTTATATTTAATAAAAAAACAAGACTTTTATTTATCTTAAAAATATGATATAATATGCACTCAAATATTAATAGAGAATATTAAATTATTAACAAGAAAAAAGTTTTTAAGATAGATTACTACATAGGTGTAACCATGAATATTTAAAATTAAAATCTAGAATCATCGACAACAAGTTTTAATAAATTACCAAATAATAAACTTTTATCAAGAACAAATATTTGTATTAATAAAGTAAATAAAAAAGCATTATAATTTTTTTAAATATGATATATGTGTTAAATTTAAAAAATGTTACAAATAGTATGGATTAATTTTTATATAAAAAAAGAACAGTCAATTGGCCACTGAGTAAAAAATAATTAAAAATAAATTAACTCACTTGTACAAGTAAATAAATTTATTATATAATTATACTATGATATGAGGAGAGGCTAATATGGAGAATAAAAAAATTATTATTACTATAGTTATTTTAGTATTAATTATCTTGGGGTTAAGTGGATTTATTTATTATGACAATTTTTATAAAACAAAAGAAGAAAAAGCAACGATAACAACTATTGATAATGTGGATATTGATTTAAATGTCATGTATCAAGTAGGTGATATATTAACTAAGTTTGATGATACTTTTAATGATAATAATTCAAATTATTTTGGTTATATTTACCAAGGAAAAAAACTATTTGCTAAAAATTTTGATACATCTGCTGCATTATTTACTTCTATGCATAAAGATTTAGGTGGAACAACAACTGTACAATATTTAACAGGTGGAAATGTAAAAAGAAAATTTGAAAGTATTTTTGGGACATACTTAAAATATAATGCCGCAAGTTTTCAACCAGGACAATTATATAATGTTGTATATGATGCAGGAACAGATAAGTATGCATACATTGCACCAACTACAAAACAATTATTTTCACCAGAGTATCATGCAATAAATGTATCAACTTCATTAACAAATGATAGTATCATTGTAAAAAGAAAAATATATTATGTAGAATATAATACTGTAAATGGAGATGCTGCAACATCAGCAAAACTTTATACCTCAAAAGATAAATCTAAACTCATTGGAAGTATTTCATTAAGAAATGGTATAATAAGTGAAGATGAAGTTATGGCAAAATTCAGTTCAAGTCTAAAAAATTATACATATACGTTTAAAGTAAATAGTGATGGTGATTACAATTTTTATTCAATAGAAGAAACTAGAAGATAGTTTCTTTTTTACATAATTTTACATATAAAAATAAAATAAAAAATGTAAAAAAGTTAATAAAATTATATTTCTTTTACTTATAATTCGATTGTGATATAATTATCCTGGAGTGATTCAATGAAAATTAATATTAAAAATCTTAGTATAAATTACATACAATATGGAGAAGGTAATGATATTGTATTATTACATGGATGGGGTCAAAATATAGAAATGATGCGTCCAATTGGGGATAATTTTCAAAATAGATTTAGAATTACGATTCTTGATTTTCCGGGATTTGGTGAAAGTGAAGAACCAAAAGAGGCATGGACAATTGATGATTATGAATTAATGTTAGAAGAATTTCTAAAAAAGGTTAATGTAAAAAAGCCAATTGTTATAGGCCATTCATTTGGAGGAAGAGTAGCAATTAGATATAGTGCTAGAAATCCAATATCAAAATTAGTGTTATTTGGAAGCCCATGTATAAGAATTCAAGAAGAACTTTCTCTAGGTGTAAAAATATTAAAAAAATTAAAAACACTTCCAGGTTTAAATTGCCTAGGTGAATATATGAAAAAATTCATCGGTTCAAGAGATTATAAAGCTGCAAGCCCAATAATGCGACAAACTTTAGTTAATGTTGTTAATGAAGACTTATCAAAGTTTGCAAGAGAAATAGAAGAGCCAACATTGTTAATATGGGGAACAAATGACACAGAAGCTCCATTGAATGAAGCAAAAGAATTAGAAAAAATTATGCTGGATGCTGCACTTATAACACTACCTGGAACACATTACGCTTATCTTGAAAATTTACCAAGAGTAGTTACAATATTAGACAATTTTTTCTAGGAGGACTATAAGATGATAATAATTTATTTAATTTTAATTGCGACCTTTATTTATGCAGTAGCAAATAAATCAAGAAGAACATTACATATGCTACAACAAAACTTATATAACGAGAATAATAGATATTTAAAATGGGTATTTAATAATAAAAGACAATTCTTATGTCTTGATATAATTTTAATATGTATTTCATTAATAGGAATATTTGTAGTTTTTGATTTAAGTTTTGTTTCAACACTATCTATGATTCTAATAGCTTTATTTTTAATATTAATAGGATATACTTGGGATAAAAAAATAAAAAATGATCAAAATAAAAAGAAGTTAGTTATAACAGCAAGAATAAAAAGATTAATATTTACAACAACTATTATTTACATAATACCAGTAATATTTTTAATATTTGATTTAAATAACATAAAACTTGCATGGAAAATTCTTTTTGCAGAAAATATCATGTTATATTTGAATGCATTTATAGTATTTATAGCAATGCTAATAAATACACCTGTTGAAAAAGGTGTTTACATTCACTATAAAAGAAAAGCTCAAAATAAATTGAAAAACATGCCTAATCTTAAGATAATAGGTATCACAGGAAGTTATGGTAAAACAAGTTCTAAAAATATATTAAGTGATATCTTAAATATTAAATATAATGCTTTACCAACTCCAAGAAATTTAAATACATATAATGGTTTAATAATGACAGTAAATAATTATATGGATAAATTTACTGATATATTTATAGCAGAAATGGGAGCATACGTAAGAGGAGAAATCGCAGGACTTTGTAAGTTAGTAAAACCTAAATATGGTATTTTAACACGTATTGGTACTGCTCACTTAGAAAGTTTTGGTAGTGAAGAAAATATTATTAAAGGTAAGTTCGAACTTATTGAGTCATTACCAAGCGATGGATTCGCAGTATTAAATGGTGATGATGAAAAACAATTAAATTATAAATTAAAAAACAAAGTTAAAACTATTTGGATAGGTATAGATAATAAAGATGTTGATGTAAGAGCAACTAATATAAAATATTCAAATAAAGGTTCAAGTTTTGATGTGATTTTTAAAGGTGACTCTAAAAAGTATCATTTTGAAACTAAATTATTAGGAAATCATAATGTCTATAATATTTTAGCAGCAATTGCATGCGGTAGAGAATTTGATATAGATATATCTGACTTAGAGATGGCTGTAAAAAATGTTAAACCAGTAGAACATAGACTTGAACTTAAAAAACTAGGTAATTTCTATCAAATAGATGATGCCTATAACTCTAATCCTGTAGGAGCAGAAAATGCATGTAAAATTCTTGGAATGATGCCAGGAACAAAAGTTGTAGTAACACCAGGTATGATAGAACTTGGAGAAAAAGAAGACGAATATAACAAAATATTTGGTGAACAAATTGCTAAAGTTGCAGATATTGCTATATTAATAGGAGAGAAAAAGACACAGCCTATAAAAGAAGGCCTATTAACTAGTGGATTTGACAAAGATAAAATAGTGGTATTTAATGATGTAAGAGATGCATATCCTTATATTAGTAATTTAGCATTAAATGAAGAAGTATATGCATTATTCGAAAATGATTTACCAGATACATATAATGAAAATTAGGAGAGTGATTTTTAATGAGAATAAAAGTAGGAGTAATTTTTGGTGGAGAAACAGTTGAACATGAAGTAAGTATTATCTCAGCGATTCAAGCCATGAATAAAATAGATGAAAAAAAATATGAAGTAATTCCAATTTATATTACAAAAGATAGAGAATGGTATACAGGTGATATGTTAAAAGATATTGAAGTATATCAAGATTTTAGTCTAATAAAAAAATATAGTGATAATGTAGTTTTATATTATAAAGATGGAAGTTATGTATTACAAAAGAAACATGGATTATTTAAATCAGTTGTAAAAGAATTAGACATTGCATTCCCAATAGTTCATGGTACAAACGTAGAAGATGGTGTACTACAAGGATATTTACAAACCATTGGTATTCCATATGTTGGACCAAATGTATATGCTGCAGTAGTTGGACAAGATAAAGCATTCATGAAAGACGTTTGGGCAAGTGCTAACTTACCAATAAAAAATTATGTATGGTTCTATGATAATGATTATAGACAAGACCCAGAAGAAGTGATAAAAAAAGTTTCAAAATTAAAATATCCAGTAATTGTTAAACCAGCAACTACGGGATCAAGTGTAGGTATTAATGTTTGTGATGATGAGTCAAGTCTAAAAGAAGCAATAGATGAAGCAGTTCAATATGACAGTAAAATTGTAGTAGAAGAAGTAGTAGAAGACTTAAAAGAAGTAAATATTGCTGTTATGGGTAACTATGAACATCAAAAAGTAAGTGAAATTGAAGAAGTACTTTCATGTAATAAATTCTTAACATACACTGATAAATATATTGGTGGAGGAAAAACAAAGGGTAAATTAAAAACACCTGTAAAAGGTGCATCAAAAGGTATGGCATCAGCTAGCAGAAAATTACCAGCAGACTTAGATGATGATGTAAGAAAAGAAGTAGAAAGAGTAGCAAAAGAAGCATTCAAAGTGTTAGGAAGTTCTGGTAACTCAAGAATAGACTTCTTAATTGATAGAAAAGATAATAAAGTTTACTTAAATGAAATTAATTCAATTCCAGGAAGTTTAGCATTCTATCTATGGGATGCAAAAGATATCAACTTTACAAAAGTATTAGATGATATGATAAATATTGGAATAAAAGATTATAAGAAGAGAGTAAGTAAAACTCATTCCTTTGAAACAAACATTCTTGCAGGATTTGCTAGTAATGGTGGATTAAAAGGAGCAAAAGGTGTAAAAGGAAAGTTAAGATAAACTTTTCTTTTTTTATGTTCTAAAAATAAATAAAAAAATAACTACCGAAATAGTTATTTATTAACTTATAAATGGTGGGCTGTTAGGGATTCGAACCCTAGACCCACTGATTAAGAGTCAGTTGCTCTACCAACTGAGCTAACAGCCCATTTCCAAGTTGCATTATTATTTTATATCAAAAGAAAAATATTTACAAGACTTTTTTTATAATTTCTTAAAAAAAGTATAAAAAAATTGATAATATCCGTATAAAATAAAGAAAATAATAAAAAAATTCATAAAATCAAAAAAAACACTTGACTTTAATAGAAATAATATAGTATTCTATAAATGCAGTTGAGAAATGGACGAAAAATTGCAAAATAAAAAAATAAAAAAATTTAAATTTTTCCTTGCATTATCTCAAAAAGTATTGTAATATTAAATACATGGACCTGTAGCTCAGTTGGTTAGAGCACACGCTTGATAAGCGTGGGGTCATAGGTTCAAGTCCTATCAGGTCCACCAAAATGCCTCAATAGCTCAGTTGGTTAGAGCACTTGACTGTTAATCAAGGGGTCCTAGGTTCAAGTCCTAGTTGGGGCGCCATATGGCGAGTTGGTGAAGTGGCTTAACACACTGCCCTTTCACGGCAGCATTCACGGATTCGAATTCCGTACTCGTCACCAAATATGAAGTAAACTCCGAAGGGAGTTTTTTTGTTGACATTAATTAATAAAAATATTAAAATCAAGACAAATAGGTGAGTGATGATATGCAAGATAATTTAGCTTATTCAATAGAAGAGATGCAAAACATTTATGATGTAATTGTAAATTATAAAAATAATTATAAAAATTCATTAGATAAATTATTAGAAGAAATTGATAAATTAGACAATTGTTGGCAAACAGAAGAAAGTAAAATATATGATATGTACAAAGAAAAATTTAAGGAAAAATTACCAGAATTAAACAATGTTAGTTCAATGTTAGAAATACTAGCAAGTACATTACAAAGAAAAATAAATGAATTAAAAGATGCTACAAATTCAGCAGAGAATATATTTTTATAGGAGTAGTTATGAAAAGTGATAAAATAAATTTTAATGATTTAGAAAATTCTATAAAAAAAATTGAAGAATTATCTGATTCAATTAGAATGTCTTTACAAGGGGCAGATAATATTATAAAAGATAATATAGCAACAAACATAGGAATATGGGATGGGGCAAGTGCAACAGCATATAAGAATCAATGGGAAAGTTTATCAGAAAAAATCCCATCATATATCACTACATTCGAAGAACAAGCTATAAGTTTAAGTGAATACTCAAAAAAAATGAAATCAACGGAAAACTAATAAAAATTAATTTTCTGTTGACTTTTTTTATACAATCATGTAATAATATATATGCGGACGCAAAATGAGGAAATGGAGTAGTACTCAAGAGGCTGAAGAGGCGCCCCTGCTAAGGGTGTAGGTCGGGCAACTGGCGCGAGAGTTCAAATCTCTCCTACTCCGCCATTAAGAAATTAACTCGAGAAATCGAGTTTTTTTTTGTTTTTTAAAAGACAACTAATCATCTAGTACAACTTTACAAATTATGATATAATCCATATAGGAGTTGTATGAAGATGGCAAATATATTAAAAAAATTTAAAAATAATTTTGAAGACATAACAGAATATTATAATTATTTAGTCGCTAAAACAAAAAATCACGAACAAGTAGATATAACAAATGAGTGGTTAATAGATAATTATTATCTTTTAGCGGAACATAAAAATAATATTTATAGTCAAAAAGGTAGTTTGAAAAAAAACTTAAAAACATTAGAAGAAAATTATTACTTTTTAAAAGCAATAGCTAATAAGAAGAATTATGATATAAATTTCAAATATTTAACAGATGAGTTGAAAAAATATCAAAATGATACAAATCAAGTTTTTACTTATAAGGAATTGAAATTGATAATTCCTACATTGATAATGATTTATATCGAAAGATTAAATGACTTATGTAGGGAAGAATACAAAAAAATAGTAGATAAGGATGATGTTTCTAAGATAATTGAGACATCAAATGTTTTAACACTAGATACATTTATTTCAGATGATTTCAATCCTCAAAATAATACTCATTATATTTTTGAAATAAATAATCAATTGTATAAAGTAAATAAATCAAGTAAATTATTTAAATCATTAAATGAATATTTAAAAGAAAAACAAATGAGTTTAAAAGATATTATTAATGAAGAATTTCAAAATAAAATAGATAATAATGTCTTAATAGCAAACATATTTAATGACTTAAAAGAGTTCTTTGAATTTACTACAGAAGACATATATGAAAAAGTCTCAAAAACAGAAAGAAAGTTGTTGACTGATCCAATCTATAAAAAAATGACTGAGTCATCTAAAATTCTTTATAGAAATAAATTATTATCACTAGCAAAAAAGAATCATGTAGATGAATATACTTATCTTGAAAAGATATTTGATCCCGATGAACATATTGGTTTTAAATTATTTAAAGAAAATAAAAGTACATTTAAAGTAATTTTATATATCATAGCACTAGTATTAATAAGTGGATTAGTTTCGTTCTTCGCGTCAATATATTTCATAAGACCAAGAATATTAGGATTTATAATTTTGTTTGTTCCAATATGTCAACTAATTAGTCAATTATTCCAAGAAATATTAATTAAGACTGTACCTACAAATGTTATACCAAAACTTGACTATTCAAAAGGTATACCAGAAGAGTCTAGAACAATGGTAGTAATACCGACAATAGTTGCAAGCAAAGAAAAAGTAAAAACAATGTTTGATACATTAGAGTCATATTACTTAATAAACAAATCAGATAATTTATACTTTACATTATTAGGAGACGTGAAAGCTTTAAATGAAGAAGTAGCTCCATTTGATAAAGAGGTATCTGAGTATGGAGAAGAATATGCTAAAAAGTTAAATGCTAAGTATAAAAAGGATATTTTCTATTTTATATATCGTAAAAGACTTTGGAATGAAAAAGAGAATCAATACTTAGGATATGAAAGAAAAAGAGGAGCCTTACTTCAATTTAATAAAATACTATTAGGTGAAGAACTTGATGAAGAAAAATATTTCAATGTAAATATGTTACATGATAATAAACTACATATAAAATATGTAATAACACTAGATACTGATACAAAACTAGTACTAAATTCAGCACTAAACTTAGTAGGAGCAATGGCTCATCCATTAAACACACCAGTTCTAAATAAAGAAGGAACAAAAGTAATTGATGGATATGGAATAATGCAACCAAGAGTAGGCGTAGATATAGAAGCAACTAATAAAAGTGTATATAGCCAAGTGTTTGCAGGTGTTGGAGGATTTGATGCTTACTCATCAGTTGTTCCAAACGTATATCAAGATACATTTGGAGAAGGAAGCTTTGTAGGAAAAGGAATCTATGATTTAAAAGTATTTAATAAAGTTCTAGATCAAACATTCCCAGATAATTTAATACTTTCACATGACTTATTAGAAGGTAATTACATAAGATGTGGTTATGTTTCAGATATAGAATTTTTAGACGACTTTCCGTCAAAATTCCTAATCGATGTAACAAGACAGCATAGATGGGCAAGAGGAGATACTCAAATAATAAATTGGTTACTAAACAAAGTACCAAATAAAGAAAATAAACAAGTAAAAAATCCAATTACATTATTAGGAAAATTCAAAATATTCGATAATATCTTTAGAATGTTCTTAAATCCAATGTTACTTTTAATTCTGTTCCTTGCCTTTGTATCAAAAAATACATATTTATGGATAGGGTTAGTAGTCTTAGAAATAGCAATCTCAATATTATTCTTCTTAAAGAGTAAAATGTATAAAAGAAATAAAGATCAAAAAGAAATTTACTATAAAAACATCTATCACGGAGGAAAAAGTATTTTTTTAAGATCCTACATAGTATTCGCAACTATTCCATATTATTCAAAACTTTATATGGATGCATTCTTTAGAACACTATATAGACTGTTCTTTAGTCATAAAAACTTACTTAATTGGATAACTGCAGAAGAAGTAGAAAAAACAGTAAATGGAAGTTTAAAGAATTATATAAAGAACTTTATTTTTAATATTATTACAGCGATTATCTTTATAATAATTGGATTACTTACTAAAAACTATATAGCATTTATAATAGCAGTAATATTTATTAGTGCACCATTTGTTTTATATCTAGTAAGTAAAGATATAGATCATCATGAAATTGCTTTAAAAGAAGATAAAGTAGACGAAATAAAAGAACTAGCAGAAAGAACATGGAAATATTTTGAAGATAACTTAACAAGTGAAAATAATTATTTAATACCAGATAATTACCAAGAAAATAGAGAAAAGAAACTAGATAGTAGAACATCACCAACAGGAATAGGTTTTTCTCTAACATCAGTAATTAGTGCTTATGAACTAGAGTTTATTGATAGAAAAAAAGCACTAAACTTGTTAACAAATATATTAGAAACAATCGATAGTCTAAAAAAATGGCATGGTCATTTATATAACTGGTATGATATAAAATCTAAAAAAGCAATTTATCCAAGCTTTATCTCAACAGTAGATTCTGGAAATTTAGTATCATGCTTAATCGTTACAAAAGAATTTTTAAGAAAAGAAAATGCTGATGAGAAAACAATAAAATTATGTGAAAAATTAATTAGAAATACCAATTTCAAAAAACTTTATACAAAAAGAGATGTATTTAGTATTGGTTACGATGAAGATGAAGGAAAATTATCAACTTATAACTATAATAAGTTTGCAAGTGAATCACGCCTAACTTCATTCATAGCGATTGCTTTAAATGATGCTCCAAGTAAGCATTGGATGTGTCTTGATAAATCTCTTACAACATTTAAAGGAAAAAAAGGACTAATTTCTTGGAGTGGAACAGCATTTGAATATTATATGCCATTATTATTTATGAAAAATTATCCAAATACACTATTGGATGAAACTTATAATTTTGCTCATATGTGTCAAAAAGAATATATAGAATCAGTTGATAGTAAATTACCTTGGGGAATATCAGAATCAGCATACAATGAATTAGATAATTGCTTAAATTATAAATATAAAGCCTTCTCAACACCTTACTTAAAGGCAAAAGAAGAAAAAGATAATAGAATTGTCATATCTCCATACTCATCACTTATGGCTATGGAATTATTCCCAGAAGATGTATATGAAAACATCAAAAAATTTAAGAATTTAGATATGTATTCAGAATATGGTCTATATGAATCATACGACTATGAAAATAAAGGTATTGTTAAATCATACTTTGCACATCATCAAGGAATGAGTTTAATAGGAATGACAAACTACTTAAAACAAGGTATTATCCAAGAATTATTCCATGAAGATATCAATGTAAAAACATTTGAAATTCTACTAAAAGAAAAAGTACAAGTACATGCATGCATCGATATGAAAATGGCTGACTATAAGAAATATAATTATAATAAAGAAAAAATTGAAAATGATATTAGAACATATGACTATATATCATATTTGCCTGAAATGTCAGTTCTATCAAATAAGAAATACTCACTTATTATGAATGATAGAGGAGATAGTTTCTCAAGATATAGAACACTTCAATTAAATAGATATAGAAAAGTAACAGAGCAAGACTATGGTATATTCTTATTTATAAAAGATACAAAAACAAAATATGTTTGGAGTAATACATACGCTCCAATGAATACACAACCAGATAAATATGAAGTAGTATTTGCATCAGACAAAATAAAGTTCTTAAGAAGAGATACAGGAATATCTACCAAAACAGAAATTGTCGTATGTAAAGACTATCATGCAGAAATTAGAAAAATAACATTTAAAAATGAAACTGAATATGATAAAGAACTAGAACTAACTAGTTATACTGAACCAATTCTTTCAGAAAACATGGATGATATATCTCATAAGGTATTCAACAATATGTTTATATCAACTGAATATGACAAGCAAG
>ULLK01003662.1_pt1 | contig 14125 bp, 18 predicted proteins | sample 1951411 | NCBI WGS metagenome assembly ULLK01 (sample SAMEA4835526, study PRJEB28245) | human gut metagenome | biome: gut microbiome; material: fecal sample | place: Denmark | collected 2008 | reverse complement strand
AACTTGGTGTTGTTGATGTATCAGGATTGCCTGAATACAGAACAGTTACAACAGACATATATCATGATATAGTATATAGAATGAACCAAGCAGAACTTGTGCTACCAGAACCTGGAGACTATTGTTATGTTACAGATAATACTTTAGGATTAGTTGCTGAAAAAGCGAACATAACAAGTATAATAAGAAATCTTTCAAATCCAAGTCAACATCAAATTACTATTGCAACAGTGGATACAAATACAGAAGACTTAATTGGTAAAGTTGTTACAGCTGCGAATACCATTTACTCTAAAGAACAAATATATAATCGCAGTGCTATTGTAAAAGCCGATGGAACCATCGCACAAGATAGCATAGTTGGTTCATTAGATGACAATAGTGGTAAATTAACTTTCATGTCTAATAATGGAACAGTAATATTGGGAGACACAGGTATTACTACAGTTGATTATGATAATGCTCAATTAAGAATGCAATATACAGGAAAAGGTATATTTGCCTCAACAAATGGTGGGGTAACATGGGAGAATATTGTTAACGCCGGTAAGATTAGTATTAAATCACTATCTGCTGGAACAATAGATTCTAATGTAATTTCAGTCACAAATATAAATCATGATGCAAGTATTATCATAGATGGAAAAGGAATAAGTGCAATAAGATATGATGGACAGTCAAGTAAAAGTGGTACTGGAACTAATAAAACCGCTTATTTTGACCCAGAGCGAACTGCGTTCTTCTTAGACGCACAAACAGGTAATGCATATTTTAGAGGAACGATTCAGGCTGCTGCTGGTGATATCGGCGGATGGAATATACAACCGGGTAAATTATATAGCGGTAGTGGAAATACTTTTGTAGGAATATCTACAAGTACGAAAGAAGATGGAGCAGATTCTACATATGCTTTTTGGGCAGGAAATAGTAATCCAGTTAGTGCTCCATTTAGTGTAACTCATACAGGTAAATTAAAAGCCACCGGAGTAGAAATTAACGGAAAAGTCACAGCCACTGAAGGTAAAATAGGAAATTGGACAATAAGCGGCGGAGGTTTAACTAATAATCATGCTACTATTGGTGGAGATGGTTCATTTAATATAAATAATAAGTTTATTGTCGATGCAAATGGTAATATGAGTGCTAGTAGTGGAACTTTTACAGGAAATATAACAGGTTCTATAATTACTGGAGGAAGTATTAACTGTCAAAACGTTAATATTTCAGGAGCTGTTAATGCAACAAGTGGAACTTTTAGAGGAATAGTCTACGCTAGTGGAGGTTCTTTTTCTGGTAGTATTACTGCTAGTAGCGGTAAAATAGGTGGTTGGACAATAAATAGAACTTCCTTAAGTGGAGGAACTACTACGCTTAATTCAAATGGAAAAATAGATATTAGTAACAATTCTGGAGGATATTTCAGAATGGGAGGAGATACTATTCATCCAGAAGTCAGTGGTTTAAATATTGGTGGAAATGGATTAAAGTTCAGTAGCAAGGGCTTAAAATTATCATGTGATGGTGGATTAAGTGGAGGAGCTTCTATCGGTACATTTGGAAATGATACAGTAGAATTAAACGGACGTCCGGTAAAATTTACTTGTGATAGATTACAAATAAATGGAAAAGATGGTAAAACTACTAATTTCGTTGTTGACGGTCCGTGGACAGAACCAAGTTATCGTCTATATTTCCAAAATGGAATACTGGTAGATACGGTTAAACAATAAAAAAAGAGCTAAATAGCTCTTTTTATTTTATTCCAAATCTTTTGCCATATACTCTTCTTTTTTAACGGACATTGGTCTGTTCCACATTTTCTAACTTTGCAAGATTTTGGTCCTGGACATTGTTTAGACATAATTCATCTCCTATCATTTCTCTCAATGCCTTGTATAATTTTATCAAATCTTCTTCTGTATTGTATATTCCTAAACTTACTCTACAAGTTGCCAATCCAAATAAATCTCCAGTAAGCTTAGAACAGTGATTTCCTGCTCTTATATAAATATTTTTTTTATCTAAATAATTCATAACATCTAAGGGTTCAAAACCATCAATATTGAACAAAATTATTGAACTATTAGGAACTGAATATATTTTTATTTGAGGTATCCTTGATAGTAATTTATATAGATAAGTTCCCAAGTAAATATCATGAACTTTAATTTGTTCCCAATTATTTTTTACAAATGCAATAGCTTCTATTACACAAAATTCACTTGGAACATTTTCCGTTCCAGCGTAAAACCTATCGTTATTATCTAATAATTCAAATTCATTATTTTTATTGAACCATTTGTTCATTCCACCGCCAAATTTAATTGGTCTTAAGAATTCGGGTTTTCTTGCATAAAGAATACCAACTCCTTTAGGACCATACATTTTGTGCATAGAACAAGCAAGAAAATCTATATTACACTCTTGCACATCAATAGGCACGTGAGCAGCACCCTGGGCATGGTCGACAATAAAAGTAATTTTATGTTCTTTAGTAATTTCTCCTATTTCTTTCAATGGTCTAATTTCCCCAGTAGTATTAGTCATGCTTGCCAATATAAGAATATCTGGATTATACTCGTCAATAGCAGCTTTTAGATTATCAATAGTTAATCTATAATCTTCTGTTAATTTTATATATTTAATATCAATATCTTTAAACAGAGCCATCCATGGTAAGATTGCCGATGCATGCTCTAATTCAGTAGTCAATATCACAGGTTTTAATTTCATCTTTTTAAACATTGATACAAAAGATTTTGCTATTATGTTTAGTCCTTCTGTTGCTCCAGATGTAAATATAATATTATCTTTTTTAGTCCCGAAAAAATCGGCTGCTGATTGTAAAGCCCAATCTTTAAGTTGTTGAGAATGGCGAGCTCCTGTATAAGAAGCTCGGCCTATGTTATAATTCCTATAGTAGTGATATTTGATATAAGAAGATAGACAAGCACCAAGTATTTGACTTGTATTAGCACTGTCTAAATAAGTTATATCTTTATTATATTCAAAAAAAGGAAAATAATCTCTCATATCATTCATATGAACACCTCTTTATATACTTGTAGATCCAAATCCTCCGTGTCTCTTTTTGTTAACTTTATCATTATTAGTTTTATAATATCTTTGAAATACTCCTTGAGCAATTCTATCTCCTTGTTTTATTTTAAAATTTTTCTTACTATTATTCTTTATCATAATGAAAAAATTTCCTTCATTGTCTTCATTATTATAATAATCTGCATCTATAATATTTACCCCAGCAGGAAGAGTGATATCTTTACTTCCAAGTGAGCTGCGTATATAAATAAAGAACGCTTCATTTTTGGGCATCTTTATTTTAAAACCAGTTGGTATTTTAGCAATTTCACCCGGTTTAAGCATTAAATCTAATGTAGAGTATAAATCATAGGCTGCACTATTTTTCGTTGCTCTACGGGGCTGAAAACGAAGCTCAAAGCCTCCTCTGAAACTTTCATTAGCCCATTCACTATCTTCACCAAAACTTTTTTTAATTTGTTCTGACGAAACCATTTCAAATTTTCTACGCTTCAGCAACATTAGTCTTTTCCTCCTCTTTTTTCTTTTGCTCTTCGATTTCTTTTGCTGTTCTAAAATCTCCAAAATAAACTCTTGGATATTCTTCTAATGTTACAAATTCTCCATTTGGTCCATCTATACAATATGGTTTCCCATCAAATCTGTCTTTTTGCTTAAAAACGTTACCACATCTAATATTTTGATATACTCCATCTGCAACTTCTACAAATTCATTATCTTCCAATGTTAAGCGAGTAAGTGGTTTATAGCGAAGTAGTCTATCTATATATTGTAATGCCAAATTAGCAGTAAGGCCAGAATGTCCACCTTCAGAAAAAGTTTTTACTACTTCTATGATATTTTTATTAAAGAAATCTTGCATTGAAGCAGATTCTTCTCCTTCTTTTTTTGATTGTTCTAATAAGATTTCTAATTCGTTTTTAGCAAATTTTACCAATTCACTTTCGTGTTCTTTTTCACTTCTTATTTGAGATACTGCTAATACTGCATATCCTGCCAAATCCATCAAAGTATCTTCTATTTTTTCATCATTTTCAGATATATTGGGATTTTTTATTAAGGTTCTCAATCTATTAACTTTATCTTGCAATCTAATTGCATAGGCAGTCATTCCATAATCCTTAAAAGTATCATTTACGCTTGTTCCATAAGCTCTATTTTTTCTCGTAAGTAATTCATCTAATTCTCTACAAATTGCATCAAAATCTAATGATTGCTCCATTGTTTCTACTCTTTCCATAATATTATTTCACCTCGGTCTAAAGTTTGTTGTATATCAATAAGTCTTTGGTTAGTTGAACCTCTGTAAAGGCATTTGTCCGATTTTAGATGTTCTATAAAAGGTCCATCTACCACAACATCACACATGGATATTAAATCCATATACATAATTGGAATTTGTTCAAAAACATATCCTGTGTATAGCCATACGTTTATATTCATTTCTTTTGCCCGTTTAACCAATTCTTGAGCAAATTCATAATTCTCCGGCTCAAGTGGATGTCCTCCTGTTAAAGTAATCCCACTATCCCCAACATTATGAGAAAGCGTAATTATATTTTCAATGTCTTTCAGTGTATATTCTTTTCCATAATCAAAACTTTGGGCTTCGGGATTATGACATCCCTTACATAAACGACGACATCCCGAAAAGAAAACGGCCGTTCTTAATCCAGGACCATCTACTACACTATTGTTTATAATTCCTGCTATTTTAGTCATATCCACTCTCCTTATGTATGTATATCTACTATAGTAAGATAAACTTCCTCTTCTTTTGATTCACTAAATTGCATAGCTTCATCCAAATATTTATGAAATGCTTCCTTAGTCTCACCTATTTGTTCAAAAAAATCATCTCCTTTATATTCATTAACAACGGCATAAATTGCTTTAAGAGATTCTTCTTTATTGATATCTTGTATTCTTAAGGTATTATGATGGTTTCCGTCCCAGTCAACTAACTCTCCATCCCAGCGTCCTCCTATTATATAATAGTCACATTCTCCGTCAGGGTTAAATATTTTAACCAACCTGTCTTCTTCAATGATATAGTCATAATACTCTGCATATGTCGTAAGAGACGTTTCTTCATTTCTTAATCCTTCTAAATATCTTCTATCCCAATCTGTTAATTCCCATTCTGGTAATTGATTAATATTTTCGAGCCTTTCTATCTCTTTTTGTATATTTGCTCTTGCCTCTTCTATTGATATGTCCTCAACAACTTTGTACATATCGATATTAGAATATAGAAATCTATCAAAATAATTGTTTACGTCTAATTCTTTTTCATGAAAAACTCCTATAATGCAATGCATTTTAGTCCTCCTCTCTCTGCTCTACCCATTCTATATATTCTTCCATAGTTCCTTCAAATAAAGTATCTTGACCAGTACATGAAACGCACAATCTATCTTCCTTTGAATATATATTATAATTATACTCTGTATCACAAAATTTATCATCAGGTCCATAAACATATAGCCATCCTGCTTCGTTAGAGCTATCATAAGTAACCCCTAGCAATTCAGCTATCTGTTTAACTCGTTTTCTGTTATCATCTTTTAAAAACCATATTAACTGACCAATAAAATCGTTTATACCGTTATATATTTCCTTATCGTGCAATTGTATGCCATTAACTTCGTGATAATTTTTATATTGCTCACATATACCTCGCATTACACCACTTGGATACATATCTGATGATATAAATAGACGAGTTATGATTTTATTTTCTTTTAATATATCAATATTTCCCCTCGTCATACTAATTGTTCTCCTTTGGAGTTTTATATATATCCTTTAATTCGTAATGGTCCTCTGTCCAGCTTAATTCATCATGTTGTAAACCATTTATTTCTGTATCTCCAGTAATATCAATTAAATATGGAGAACCACAGCAACCACAACCTTCTATTATAATTCCATAAGATAAGGTTAATTCGCTAAGTTTTTCTAAAAAACCTTCTATATCTTTTTGCATAAAAACCTCCTTTTATTACAATAATTATATCAAATAAAAGGAGTTTATGTCAATTAAAAAGACAGTCTTAGCTGTCTTGTTTATTTATTAAACTTGATAAATTTCCAGGTCTTCCTGTATTGTAAATATATAATACTTTGTTGATTATTTCTTTCTTTCCTTTTCTCACCAATTGATTAAAAAAGAAATCTTCTGCCACAACCTTAGTTTCATCAAATCTAATATCATTTATTATATCTCTTTTATAAATACAATTCCAAATACTATTATTCCATTCTGGTGGTTCGTTATCTATTATAACAACATTTCCTGTCTGATTATATTTCCAACTGAAATAACAATAATCAAAGACACTATTATTTATCTTATCTATAATAGTTTCTATATAATCTCCTGTTACTAAATCATCACTGTCTATGAACACTATATATTCACCAACGGCATTATCTAAAGCTACATTTCGAGGTTTACTCGCTCCCCCACTATTTTCTTTTAGGTGAAATACCCTTGCTTTAAAATTATCTAAGAAAGAATCAGCACAGCCATCATCTATGATTAACCACTCCACCTCATCTGTTAATTGGGGTTCTAAAATCTCAGCTAAGTTTTTAATCTCTTTTGGAGTTTTATAATATGGAGTTATAATAGATATTTTTTTACTTCCCCAAGTAATAGGAAATCCTTCTTTATTCAGAGTTGTTCTACACTCATCTGTCATTACTCCTCTTACTATTCCCCAATTTAAGGTATTATCATTGCCTATGTTCATTATGGTTCCACCATTATTAACATAATGATTATAGTTGTCATTTATATAAGTCATTTCCCAATCCCAAGCGCTCTCATCCTTTTCTAATCTTTTTATAAGTTTCTCCTTGTCCCACAAAGAAGGTTGACAGCTATTTAGATACATTTGATTTTGATATTGTAATGACCATTCTCCTAAATCTTCACATGGTCGATATTTTTTTTCAAAATTATAGACTATATCATTCTCATTAAACTTTATGCCGTTTATTCTTTCTACGTCTACCCTTCCTCTCAGAAAAAAGTCATCGAGCATAACTAAGACATATTGTTCAGGTATCTTTTTTAATGCTTCTCTAAAACGATATGTCCATATGTCACTATTTATATTTATTGTATTAGAGAATGGACATTTTTTCGTCTCTGTAACAAGATAAGTAGTTGGATGGGTTTGGTAATATCTATCCAATAGTGCAAAGAAAGGCTCCCAGCATGCCTCATATTTATCACAACTAAGAACTATGATACTAAAGTCCATTATACTCTCTCCATGTTTTGAGTAAATCATTTAATTCTTCTTGCGACAACCTTCCACAATTATCACTCGTAAGTGGCTCCTTATAGAAATCATCTAATGGAATATCTTTCAAATTAACTCTAAAGTATTTATTATCATATAGCATACTATGGTTTAATTCTTGCACGGTCAATAATGCTTCATCTGTTTTTTCCAAACAACGTTGTCCCACAACTTCTTGTTTATCACTAAAGAGATTTGCCAATTCTTGAATAGTACAAGCTTTATTATTATATACAAATAAATCTCCATTAGTACCATTTTCTAAAGCAAATAATACCAAATCAATAGCCTCATCTAATTTCATGAAAAATCTTGTCATATCTGGATTGGTCACTGTTAAGGTTTTACCTTCTTTGGATAATTTATCAAAAATCCAAGCTACGCTTCCATTACTACCAAAAACATTTCCATATCTTGTGCGAATAATGTCTGTTTTTTTATTATCAACCGCTTGACAATATAATTCAACAAATAATTTGCTTGCTCCATATATTGTTGTGGCACTTGTAGCTTTATCTGTTGAAAGGAAAATTAATTTTTTAATTTCTCTTTCTATACTTGCATTGATAACATTTATACATCCATCAATATTGGTTTTCTTACATTCATTTGGATTTGCTTCACATTTATCAATATGTTTCATTGCACTTGCTAAAAATACATAATCTACATCTTCGAGTGCATTATATACAGCCTTATAATCTCTTATATCTCCAATTACATATTCTATTCTTGGATTGTTAAATTTTTGTTTATGTTCAAATTGTAATTTTTCGTTACGGTCAAAAATTCTTATTTTTGCATCAGTAGTTTCTAATAATCTTTTTGTCATTGCTGTACCGAAAGAGCCAGAACCACCAAAAATTATATATCGCATACTAACGACCTCCTTTTTTTAATTTTAACTCTTTTTGATACTCTCTGTAAATATCATATCTTTGCATAATATCTTGTTGTTCTTCTAATGTATGACCTTCCATTAACTTTTCATAAAACTTACATTCTCCAAATGGTTCTACACATCCTCCACATCTAACACATTGTGGAATCATGGCCCATGCAATATCTTCGTCATATTTTTCTATGCAGTCTTTTAAATCTTGCCAATAAGCTCTTGTTGTCGGATCGGCACACATACATAATCTTCTTTCACTAATACTAATTAAAGCTTCAATGTTCGCATCCATTTCCATGGATACTGGGTCCATTTGACTACGTTGAGATCTGTCTTTAATTTCTGTTCTATCTGCCCTAGAAGTAGATATATATTTTTCAGTACCCTCATGGTGGCGTGCAAAGTGAGTACTTATTGCATATGGAATATCTGACCATTTCCAAGTGATCCATCCTTTTCTAATTGGACTGTGTCTACATATTAAAAGTTTTCTTTTCCATGCTTTAGGAGGTTCTTTATCTCCTGCTTCTTTACCAATAGTCCTCATGCATGCTCTTTTTATAATATTCCAATTAACATTGTATTCAAGTATTTCAGTTTTTGGTTTATTCATGGTTTGTCCTCCTTAGATTTTTCGTGATAATTTTAAATAACATTTACCGCACACACCTTCATATTCTACTTGAGTATGATCGTCAATAACTACTTGTTCTCCTTCAAATACGGGTGTTCCATTTACTCTACGTATGTTTTGAGTTGCCTTAGAACCACATTCACAAATAGTTTTTAACTCCTCTATGTCATCTGCTATTTCTAATAATCTAATAGAACCAGGAAATCCCTTCATTTGAAAATCAGCTCTCAATCCATAGCATAATACAGGAATATCATATAACTTTGTCATTAAATATAGTTCATCTATTTGTTTTGGTGTCAGGAATTGAGCTTCATCTACAATGATAGCATGGGGTTTTTATGGACTCATCTTTTCCATAACGTTATCATTTGGTTCAAGAATTATATCTACTTCTCTTGATATACCAATGCGACTAACCACTTTAGAATCTCCCTTTGTATCAATAGATGGTTTAATTAAAATTACCTTCATATTTTTTTGTTCATAATTATGGGCTACTTGTAATAAGGCAGTGGTCTTTCCGCTGCCCATTGCCCCATATCTAAAAAATAATTTACTCATATTATTCTCTCTCACCCTTTAGTTCAATAATTGCTAAAGAGTTGCCATAATCATTATTTTTAGTTATGTAAAGATTATGCAAATAGTCAATAAGTTCTTTATGTAGTTGAATATTCTTTTCCATAGGAACCTCCTACTTGTTTCTAAATAATAAAGCAGTATATAGGAGGCTGGCACCAATCCATTGTAGACTGGTAGGCCAATCTCCCTTAGCAATAATATTGACAACAAGGCTTCCTAATGCACCAATTACCATTAGGGCTGGAAAAAGGATTTTCAAGATGTCTATAATATCCATATTAAGCCTCCTTTTCACTGCTCTTTTCCTCAATCTTTTGATGCTTTACTCTGTCTTTTATTTCTGCTTTTTTACCAGCATTTTCACGACCAGGGGTAGTTAAATAACCCGTAATTCTTTGAATTCTTCTAAATGGTAAAAACTTTCTAATTTTTTCTTTCATAATTAATCCCTCCATTAACAATCACAACTTATTTCTATTCCTTCCAATTCATCATAACCACAATTTGGACATACATGAACATCGCTACTTCCTCTAAAAGAATGGTAACATACTGGACATTCTACTATTGGAATATTAACTGCTCCATATCCAACATCGGCATCGGACATTGTGTGAAGTATTTGTTCGAAGGCATCAATATTTTTAGAAATGTCTCCAGATACCTCACAATAAAATATGTGACCTGCATTTTCTAAATTATGATATTTACCTTCTATTTTGGCTTTTTCTGCTATTGATATGTTGTGCCATACTGGAATATGAGAACTATTGGTAAAATATGCTCTATCTGTAACACCAGGTACTATTCCAAATTGCTTTCTTGTTTGTTCAAGTGCGGTCTTACAATATGTTTCTGCAGGTGTTCCTAAACAGCTAAAGTTTAAATGTGTTTCTTTCACTCTTTTATCACAATAATCTCTTATATACTTAATGATTTTGTATCCCAATTCATCAGATTCTTGCGACTCTCCATGATGTTTACCAGTCAGAGCAATTAAACATTCTGCTAAACCAACAAAACCAATAGATAAGGTTCCCTGTTTAACAACATCTCTTATTTCATCGGTTGGCCCTAAATCATCAGACCCAAGCCAAATTCCCTGTTCCATTAAACTTGGAAAATTGTATTTGCGATTTTGGCATTGTCCTTCATATCTTTCTAACAATTCTTTGTCTGCTATTTCTAAGGCATAATCTAACTCCTTAAAGAATTTATCAATATTTCCCTTTGCTCTTAAAGCTAACATAGGTAAATTAATAGATGTAAATGAAATATTACCTCTTCCAAATGCTCCCTCTCTACCATTTACATTTGCCATAACTCTCGTACGACAGCCCATGGTCTGAATCGCCCCGTAATATGGGTCTTTTTCATAATATGGTAAATTAAAACTTGCATCTACAAAGCAGTATGTAGGGAATAGTCTTTTACTTGAACATTCCATTGCCAATCTAAATATATCGTAGTTAGGATCTTCTTTTTCAAAGTTAACTCCCTTTTTTAATGTATAAATTAAAATTGGAAATATTGGTGTTTCGTGTCTTCCCAAACCCGACATTTGAGCCTTTAATAAATTACTTGCTACCATTCGCCCTTCTGGGCTAGTATCTAGTCCGAAATTTAATGAACTGAATGGAACTTGTGAACCAGCACGAGAAGCCATTGAGTTTAAATTATGAACTAATGACTCTGCACCCTGATATGTATCTTCTTCTGTATTAGCAAGTGCTGCCTTGCACATATACTCTAATTCTGGAATCACATCATTTATGCTTGTCAATGCATCTATCTTTGCTATCATTTCTGCGTCTGCACTATCATGTGTTTTGGCATGTTCATAAGCATATAATTTTTTCAAGTGCTTTTTATAGCTTTTTAGAACATATGGAGCTAAAGCAAAATCATATTGTGGTATACTTTGTCCTCCCCACATATCATTTTGATTAGATTGTATTGCTATAGCTGATTGTAGAAATGCTGTTTTAATATTTGATGGTTCTCTCAAATAACCATGACCAGTACTGAAACCGTTTTTAAATAATTTAGGTATATCTATTTGTACACAGGTCATTGTAGTTGTTCCCCAACCTAAATCATGAGGGTATATAATTCCAGCATTTATTGCGTCTGCTACATCTTTACTAAAAAAGTAATTTTTCATATAACTTTTAATAACATCTTCTGATATATGTAAATGTCTTCCAGAAGGAGTGTATCCATTTATATTCGCATTGTCGTTTTTTTCATCAGTTGCTTCATTAGAAAGAATTTCAAGTACAGTTTTTAATTCTCTCTCTTTTGTTCTTTTTTCTCTATATTCTTGATAACCTTTTGCAACTTTTCTGAAACCTGCTTTTCTTAATTGTGCTACAATAATGTCTTGAATTTCTTCTACTTCTATTGCGTCTTCATATTTTTTTGCTTCTTTCTCAACAATTTCGATAGTGTTTTTAATACAATCTTCTTTTTCTTCGGTCATTTCTCCAAATTCTAAGAATCCCTTGCTCATCGCATAAACAATTTTTTCTTCATTGAATGGAACTATGGTACCATTTCTTTTTCTTACTTGTAATTTCATAATACACCTCCTTCTTAAATCCAGTGGATAGTAGGACTTCCTCTAAATCCTTTTTCCCATATAAACCAACTATATGAAGCTGCACTAGACTTTTTAAATTCTTCTTCATTATTATTCAGGGCTGCTTGTTCTCTTGCACTAAAAACCCATACTTCTTTAGGTGGATATATAGAAAATAAATCTTTATATCTTGCTTGACCTTCTAAAAAAGTAGTTTTTAAAAACATATAAATATAATCAGCACCTAAATCTATTGCATGCAATACAAATTCTTTTGCATATGCATAGGGTGGATTAGTTAAGATTATTGGAGCTCTTAAAGTTGTTGTATTAAGAAAATCTTCAACATAATCTAACCTTGTTCTTCTTTCTACGATATCACTTGTAATACATTGATAACCAGCATCAACTAAAGGTTTAACTAGATTATTTTCTCCAGCTGCACATTCCCAGATAGGTAAACGTGGGATTATGTGTTTTTCTAAAAATCTTGTAATTGCAGTTGGAGAAGTTGCATAAAAATCTAAATAGGCTCTGGGATGTTCTACATGATTTGAAGCGCCCAATGTTACAAATGTACTTTTACTATTACCAGTCCAATCTTCTGATTTACTCATAATATTTCTCCTTTTCTAATTTATCTTATTTATTTCTTTACCAAAGTTTAAAAGCTCTTCTATTTCTTCTTCTGGTTTTCCAATTTGAGAATAAATATATTTACCCAAGAATACGGCATCTGCTTCATCTTCCTCAAATTCTCGTTCATAGATAATTTGAGCCCTTAGCATAGTATTTTCTTTTTTCTCTTCTCTATTTCTACCTCTAATATGAGAAAAGCTTCTCCATGTATCAGCACCAGCAGATATAACTTTCATTTCTTTTAAATACTCTAAATGATATAAAAGAACACCCCTTAACTCTGCCAAAGTTTTAAAAACGATGGTATTATATTCCAGTTGCAAATCTTCAATACCGATGACTTTTATTTTATATTCTTTTATTAACCTATCTATTTCATCTAGCAATTGATTTATTCTTTTCATTAAGGGGAGTTTTTTATCTGCTATGAAATAACCACTTTCTACTAATTGGCCGTTTTTGTTTAATACTGCCCATCCTGTCGTATTGGTTGCGGCATCCAATGCTAATAAGTATCCTGTTTTAGGATTTACCTTACTCTCTTTAATTTTTATACATTCTATACATTCCCAATCATTCTTTTGAAATTCTTGAACTGTTTTTGTTTGTCTATGACCATTTTCACATGTTACGCTTAATATGCTATCTATATTTTTATAATCTTCAGGATTGGATATTTCATATCCCATTTCCTTTAATCTTTCTACAAGAGCACTTTGTTTACCAGTCATATTATTTATCTTCCTCGTTTATACTTATAGGTTTTTCTGCGTTCAAGGTATCTCTTCCTGTATTCGCTTGGGAGATATTTTCTTCTTTCCTTCTCGTCAATTCTTTCTCTACTGCTTCGATTATTTTTACTAAATCTTTTTGTTGTAGTCCATTTATTCCAAGTTGAAATATTTTCTTTTGAAGAAGAGTTTCCAACTCCTTCTTGGTCATTTCCTTTAAACTCATTGTTTCTGTATTTTCCATAAATTTTTCCTCCTCGTTTTTTGAACCATTGCAAACCGTCTGTAGTATTAACTGCTATGTCTAAATTTCCTTTTATATTCATTAAACTCCAATCGATAAAACTGTCTAAGTAAGGATCATCTTGGTTGGCATATAGTCTATTTTTAGCTTTTACTATACTTTTGCTATGAAATATTTCTTCCCAGTATTTGGGTTCTATTATTCCAATATGAACAGGTTTTACAAATTTAATTATACTACTTTTTAACATTTCTGTCATTTTTTGTCTTCCTAATTTTGTATTATAAAAAATAGTTGGTTCATCATAAATCAATAATCTATATCCTTTCGGCTCTTCCCTCAATAACAGTTCGTTATCCAATTCATAAAATATTTTGGTAGGTATATAGTTATTATTCCAGGTTTTACTAAGGGAAAATTTATCTCCACCTTTTTCTATA
>ULLK01024352.1_pt1 | contig 14359 bp, 5 predicted proteins | sample 1951411 | NCBI WGS metagenome assembly ULLK01 (sample SAMEA4835526, study PRJEB28245) | human gut metagenome | biome: gut microbiome; material: fecal sample | place: Denmark | collected 2008 | reverse complement strand
CCGCGACTCCCTCCGCCGCGCCCACTCCCTCGACCGCTTCCGCCGCCTCTACGAGTCTGAGGAATAAACCGCACAAATCTCTGCACCAAGCGAGTAACCCGTCTGATACAGAGATTTTCCCTTTGCATTTTCCTCGCTCAAAACAGCCCGAATCTCAGAAAAATTTGCTAATTTTGCATTTAATGTAACGACAAACATCTGAAAATGGCCGAAACAAGTTAATAATGTTGGCATAACACGCCACACAACCAATCGTTTGAAACTCCCACGCAGTCGTTGCAAGCTCGGTCAGCCCTCAGATTTCTGCCGCAGGAGTTTTTATTTTTTCATAGATATGGCAAATGCCTTAATAGATAATTCAGAGCGGTTTAAGCTCGTCAAATATATCAAAGAGTTAGTCTCACGACTTGACTGCAATCACATTATGATTGCAACAGGCTATTGGGACTTGCCCGGAACCGCTTTAGTCTATGAAGAGCTTAAGGACTTTTTCGTGCGTGGGGGCAAACTTGACTTACTGATAGGCCAGGAACCGCAACTTCAATATTATCAGGCCTCTCAAGAAGTGCGCCAATTCCCGGATTTCTATATTCAAAGGGATGTCGAATCTCTTTCAGACGAGTATAAGCCCATTGGCAAGCTTATTATTGATAATGCCCTTACGGAAGAGAATCCCAGAGGAAAGTTTGAGATTCGTGTTTACGGTCAAGGCGAACATAAGGAGTTCCTTCATGCCAAGTGCTATATCTTCCTCGGCAACAACCATACACTTGCTACTGGAATTGTTGGTAGCTCGAATTTTACATTGAAAGGGTTACAGGGCAATGCCGAGCTAAACTATCTTGAAGAGAATGGCAATAGCGTTGCAGCTCCGTATACAGAGTATTCAACGTCTAAATCTCATAAAGCGTGGTTTGAAGAACTTTGGCAGAACAGCGAATTGTGGTCCGGAAAGTTTATTAAGAACATTCTCAAACCTTCCCCCATTGGTGTAGAGATTGAAAAAGATAACGAAGCTGAAAAATCTCTTTCGCCCTACGAAGTATATATCAAGTATCTCCAATTGCAGTTCGGAGATATGGTTGATGCTAATACATCTGAAGTCCTTAAATCGTATTTGCCACAGTCATTCAACACCCTTGAATATCAGCTTGACGCAGTAAAACAGTGCTTTTCTGTGATGAAACGATTCGGAGGCTTTATTCTTGGTGATGTCGTCGGACTTGGTAAAACTGTAGTTGGAGTATTACTGATCCGTCATTTCCTTGAAAATGCCGAATCCCTTGGTCGTGCCCGGAAAGTTCTGATTGTAACACCTCCAGCGATTAAGAAAGCATGGGAAAAGACAATCAAGGATTTTGACAATGATAATCCTCGTAATAATATTGAACTCAGCGTTGATTTCATAACTACCGGAAGCATCGGAAAAATCGCAGACGAGCTGGAAAATACCGACGATATTGAAGACAGTGACGAAATCGAGAACTTAGAGGTCGGTAACTATGGAATGGTTCTAATTGACGAGAGTCACAACTTCCGCAATTCAGAAACTCAGAAATATAAGGCGATTGATGACCTAATCGGTCTTATCAACCCCACTCCATACGTCGCACTCTTGTCTGCCACGCCCCAAAATAATTCGCCCAAAGATCTTTATAATCAGATACGCTTATTTCAACGCACACCCAATAATTCAAACTTACCCAATGTTGAGGGTGGAAAGCTCGACTCTTTATTCAATGCGATGGAGCGACGTTTTAAGGAGGCGAGAGGTATATCCCAAGACAACGACGAAGGTAAAGCAGAGGCCCGTGCTATTGTAAAGGAAATTTCTGAAAAGATCAGAAACTGTGTCCTTAATGACCTCGTTGTTCGTCGTACCCGTACCGATATTAGAAATCTCTACGGTGAAGATGCTGAATTACTGAAATTCCCCACCGTGAAAGGTCCTCATAAGCTTGAATACCGAATGGATGAGGAACTCTCGACGCTCTTTGCTGATACCGTTGATGCTATCTGTCCTCCTGCGACAGGAGAATCTTTTGACTCTGATAAACATATCGGCTTTTATCGTTATGCCGCAATTACGCAGTTTGTAGATAAAGACAATAAGAAACTGTATGAGAAACGAAATCTAACTGTAGATAGCATTACGCAACGTCTTCAGCGCATTATGCGGATTCTTTTGGTAAAGCGACTTGAAAGCAGCCTTGCGGCATTCAAGAAAACGCTTGAAAATCTGAACCGATATAATGACGTTATGATTGATATGCTTCAACACGACTGCGTATTTATCTGCCCGGATATTGATGTCAATAAATTACACAACGAGCATAAAGGTAACTTCGCGGCTTTCAAGGCTGCAGTAGAGTCTGTCATTGAGCATAAAGGCGGAAACAACAGATGTTTCAAAGCCTCCGATTTTAACGAATCGTATCTAGAAGACCTACAAAATGACAAATTGCGCATTGGTTCTTTGCTTGAACGGTGGCGTGAGAATACTGAAGATCCTAAATTCGACCGCTTCAAAGACGCAATAAATCCTGAACTATTCAATCCGGAGATTAACAATCCGTCGGGAGTGAATAAGCCTCGTTTGGTTATTTTTACCGAAGCTATTGACACGCTCAAATCATTGGAGCGAACGTTAAAGGCGAAGGGACACAAAGTGCTCAGCATTACCGCGCAAAATCGCACTGAGATGCAGGAGGCGATTGAGGCGAACTTCGACGCAAACTGCAAGCCGGAGAATCGTCGTGATGATTATGATGTTATCGTCACAACCGAAGTTCTTGCCGAAGGTATAAATCTTCATCGCTCTAATGTCATTCTCAATTATGATGCTCCGTGGAATGCAACTCGCTTAATGCAACGTATCGGCCGTGTGAACCGCATAGGCTCCACTGAAGATTTCGTCCATGTCTTCAATTTCTTCCCATCAGATGAAGGTAACAGCCAGATTCGCCTGATTGAAAAGGCCTATGCGAAACTCCAATCTTTCCATGAGATGTTTGGCGAAGATAATAAGGTATTCAGTGAACGTGAGGAGCTTGTTGAGCATGACATACAACATTTCGTTGATGGTGATGAATCCCCATTTGGCCCGTTTATCAAGGAACTGAAAGCATATCAAGACAATTCATCGGAACGATATGATTATATTGCATCGGTAGATGCTGATGGACTTGGAGGTATTTTACAAACGAATGAGGAAAATGCTCATGGTATTTTTGTATTTACTGATAACTCACAAGAACTGATCTCAGTAGCGGTGGAGAAAACGCAGGAAGACGCCTCTTCACATATAATTTCATCGTTGGCGACTATGCAACGATTGAAATGCGAACCCGATACTGTTTTTTCCGATATGCAATGTGATGATACGTTTGCTGAAATAGCTAAGCGAGCATATCAAAAGCATGTTGCCCATTATATCACGGCTGCTGATGCAAGCAGAAAATCAGCGGATGCACTTGCAGTATTATCTGCGTTGCGCTCACGCCCCGATGTAACACAAGAGTCAAAAAAACTTTTGAAGCAAATAGAAAAACTTGTCAGAGCAAAAGATAATTATGTCATTAAACAGGTAATGAGATTTGAGAACTACCAAGGCTCACTCTTTGGTGCTGATGATGACATAAATGCGCTCCTTGATGCTGCACTATCAAATTTGGCTAATCGCGCTCAGGTGAAACGAGGAGAGGCTAAACTCGTTCTTTATTCTGAAACTAAAAACAATAACTGACTATGGAACTCAAGCATAAGTTAGAAAAGATATTTAACAATGATTATCCCGGAACTGACCGTTTTATAGCGGATGTTATTGTGCCAATCTTCGGCAGTGAAATCGAATATATAAACGACGACCTTGCCGAGCGAGAAAAGTATGCCGAAAAAGCTAAAAATGCCGGTATCAAGCACATCAAATATATTGGAGACCTTACAGAAAAGAATTACAGTGCCGAGAATATTGTGCTTCTTGATGTTACTCTTGATGACACGAAGAATATAGAGCGTTCTCGTGTTAATATTCAGCAACTTATTCGTTCCATAATGGATTACCGTCAACATCTTATGATTGTATTTCATTATGAGGATGTCGTAGATAAGCAGTGGAGATTCTCTTACGCTCATAAAGGCGATTCATTAAGAGACTCCACGTCTGCCAAACGCTATACCTACGTTTTTGGCAAAGGTTATCGTGGGCGTACCGCAGCCGAACGATTTGAAGTTCTTGCCAAGAGTCCACGAAATAATGAAGACTTTGAAAAGGCATTCTCTGTTGCCGCTCTTAGCGATGAGTTTTTCGATAAATACCGAGATATCTATGCCGATTTTGTGCAGTATATCACCGGAAAACGATACGAGAAAGTCAAAAATAAGTGGGAGGAAGTAAAAAAAGAAGATCCTAACACTGAAATTTTCTCGCAATTTAACAACGATGATAAAAGAGTAAGAGATTATGTTAAGAAGATGCTTGGTCGTCTGACATTCCTTTGTTTCCTACAAAGGAAAGGTTGGATGCATAACGACCGAAACTTCTTACAGAATCTTTATCAGACATCTCCTCTTCAGGATGATTTTCTGGACTCTGTTCTGGAACCCTTGTTCTTTGGAGTGCTAAATACTCCACCAGAAAGAAGGAAAGAAGTATTTACAAAGAATGGTTGGAATACAGATTTAGTCGATGAATGGAGCGAAATCCCATATCTTAATGGAGGTCTTTTTGAACAAACTCGTGAAGATAAACTCACGGTCAAGTTCCCAAAGGAGTTATTCCAAGATTTGTTTAAATTCTTAGGGGAATATAATTTCACTATTGACGAGAATGATCCTGATGATGCCGAGATTGGCATTGACCCGGAAATGTTAGGACGGGTATTTGAAAGCCTTCTCGAAGATAATAAAGACAAAGGAGCTTTCTATACTCCGAAAGAGATTGTTCAATATATGTGTCGGCAGAGCATTATTGAATATCTAAAAACTCATACTGACCAATTGCTTCACACCGATATTGAAGACTTGATTAATACGGGTCTCGTAAATCATGCTCTGCAGAATAAGGATTATGCAAGAACTCTTTATAAACTACTTAAAGAGGTGACGGTGTGCGATCCGGCAATCGGTTCAGGAGCATTCCCTATGGGTATTCTCAATATTCTATTTACAGCGCGTCAGCATCTATATGGATTCCTAAAAGAATCAGAGCCGTTTAATCCTCTCGAAGTGAAGAAGTCTATTATTAGGGATAATATCTACGGTGTGGATATTGAACAAGGTGCGGTTGATATTGCTCGGCTTAGATTTTGGCTTGCTATTCTTGTTGAAGAGCAGGTCGCAACGCCATTACCTAATCTTGATTATAGAATCGTGCGTGGCAATTCGCTAATCACTACATTTAATGACGAGTATATTCAATTACCCGATAATCCTGACGGTAGAACCAAACTTGCTAAGCTAAAGAAGGAACTTCATCAACTCCAAAACGATTTATTTGACTTGAATGGAGATGAGAAACTCCAGCGCGAAATAGAAATCAAATGTAAGATACTGGATATTCTTAAAGTTCAGCTTGGTATTGATAAAGCTAATGCTCAGGCTGTAGGTAGAATTGAATCTGATATATTTGAAGATAAAAAGTTATCCGGAAAGACATTAAAGAAAGCCAAACAAGCTCGTGCAATAGAAGAAGTTAAGAGCCGAAGCCTTTTTGCTCTTAATAGCCTTATAACATCGTTGACCACTCCTGCCACCTCTTTGGCAGATAGAGCCCAGATTGACATAAAGTTCTTTGACTGGAAAATCGTATTCAGCAATATCTTCAGTGACGATGCTAATGCTTCCGGTTTCGACATTGTTATTGGGAATCCACCTTTCCTACGTATACAGGGTATAAAGGCCGTAAATTCTGATTATGCCGATGTGTTGGCGAAGATATTCAACAGCGCAACAGGGTCGTTTGACTTATATGCGTTGTTTGTAGAACAGGGGCTACAAATTATAAACCATGTAGGCTTAGTAAATTATATCATGCCGATTAAATGGACTAATGCAGCTTTTGGCAAAGGTTTAAGAAGTATCGTATCTGCTGCAAGAGCGTCCCATAAATTTATTAATTTTCGTGACTACCAAGTGTTTAATGCATCCACATATACAGCATTGCAATGGTTTATACCTAATAGTAATGAGTTATTATATTTTGAACTTGACCAAGATCTGAAGACAAATAATGAGATTGCGGATTTTTTATTAAACCTTAAGTTCGAAGAGGCAGCAATTATCGATAATTCAAAATTTGATAATAAACCATGGACATTAACAGTCGGACCAAGCGCAAATATTATTAAACGTCTTGAGAGACATACACGATGCTTGGATGATATATTTGAGAAAATTTTCCAAGGCTTAGCTACAAGTAAGGATGATGTCTATTTTATATACGATTGTATTTGCCATGAAGATGCAATTACCGGATTTTCAAAGCAGCTCAACAAAACTGTAACGATTGAACGTAAATTTGTTAAGCCATTACTTAAAGGAGAAGATGTTCATCGCTACGATGATATTACCACAGATAGATTTGTCGTATTCCCATACAGAATTGAATGCGGAAACGCACTCTTATATTCGGAAGAGGAAATATCAACAAATTTCCCCAAAGGATATTGCTACCTAAAAGAATGTGAGGATGTATTGCGTGCTAGAGAAAAAGGCAGATTTAATATAGATGGAGAATGGTTCCAATTTGGACGTAAACAAGGAATCTTGGCTGCAGAAAAATCTAAATTGGTGGCACCCGATATTTCATATGGAGGAAATTTTGCATATGATAAAGATGGGATATTTTACCAAACAACAACTATATACGGGTACATTAAAAAAGCTCATATAAAGGAAGATTATAAATTCTGGATGGCACTCTTAAATTCACGTTTATTTTGGTGGTACTTGACTAACACAGGTACAACACTTGCCAATGGATTCTTCCGATTTAAGCCTGACTATGTAAAACCGTTTCCAATTCCCGAAACTATTTCAAGTGAAATAGTCGAAAGTGTTGAAAGATTAGTAGAGCACATCTTATATATTAAATCCAAGAAAAGTAGTATTAATACATATGTTGATAATGATGTAATTATTCGTCAGTATGAAGAAATAATAGACGCATTACTTTATGAATTGTATTTCTCCGAAGATTTCAATAAAGCAAATATATCTTTCAGTTTAGACGTACTTAATTGTTTTGAGCCACTGAAAGATTCGAGATCAGAGAACTCAACAATCATTAATAATTCTTTTGAACGACTAAGATCTATGGACAATAGCATTCGTAGTAATTTGAAATATATGCATGTAGTTCTAGATTCAATTTTGACCCCTATTGTAAGCTTGTAAAATTATGTACAAAATAAAGAATATCAAATTAACTAACTTTAAGTTTTTCTTCGGCGATAAGAATATTAAGTTTGATTTAAAACATATTCTGGTATATGGGGAAAATGGTAGTGGGAAAAGTTCCATTTATTGGGCTTTACATTGTTTTTTACATAGCACCTTGAAGAAAGATGTTGATTCCGTAAGAAAATACTTTCTGCCTTTATCCAATAGTGAAGAAAGTATAAAGAATCGGTATGCTCATGATGGTAAAAACTCAGGCGTTAGTATTACATTAGCCCATCAAGACCATCAAAGGTATGCAGATATTAGTGCAGAGGTGTCAAATAATGTCGTTAATACTCAGACTAATGACACTATTAAATTAATGACTCTATCAAGTGAATTGATAAATTATAAAACAATTTACAATATGTATTTGGCAACCAATAGAAGCTCTGTACGGTTGTTCGAGTATTTTAAAAAGAATCTAATGGAGTTTATTAACTTGGGAGTAGAGTTAACTAGTATTTATGACGAAAAGATATCTCAGAATTCATTAGATTGGTGGAAATACATAGAAAAGGGTGTTGTTCCATATACCACAATGACAGATCCTCGCTATATTAAATTTCAAGAACATGTAGCTAAATTTAATGAGAAATTTAGTGATTATTTGCAGATGATCACTGGGGAGGCAAATAGATGTCTTCAAGAAGATTTTAATGAATCCTTTAGTATTAGATTTAAATATACGAAGGCAATATTCAATGATTTTAAGTACGATGAGGGCGGTAAACCCCATGGGAGAACCCGTAGTACCACACCTCCAGAAATCGAACTAATTGTTGAATTATCAAACTTAACAGGAAAGTCTGCAATTGTAGAACGGCCTCAGTCATATCTGAATGAAGCTAGATTATCATCAATAGCAATTGCCATTCGTTTAGCAATTTTAAAAGAACGATATATAGATAAGGCTCCGCGAATAATGGTTTTAGATGATCTACTTTTAAGTATGGACTTAGGAAATAGATCATCATTGTTAAAAGTTATATTTGAGAAGTATGCCTCAAAATATCAGTTAATTATATTAACACACGATCGTACCTTCTTTGATTGTGTAATTAACCATCTGTCAGAGGATGAAATAAAGGATAATTGGAAGATATACGAAATGTATGAAACAATAGAGGGAGATAGATTGGTCCCGTCAATTGTTTCATATCAATCCCCATTATCTAAAGCATATGCATATTTTAGGGGCAATAATTGTCCTATTGATTATAATGCTTGTGGTAATAATCAAAGACAAGCATTAGAGGCAATTTTCAAAGACCAATTTAAAAATTATTCATTAAGAAGCGATAATGGAGAGTTAATACAGCTGGATAAGTTGATGATTGGAGACTGTATAACTAAAGCTCTGAATTTATATCCAATTATAGGATTTGAAATAGGAATTTTGAATGAGTTAAATATACATTTAAAACAATCGTTAAATCCATCTTCGCACCATAATCCGCAATCCAATTTTTATAAAAAGGAGATTGAGCGGACTTTCGAAATAATACGTTTATTACAAGAGCACAGAATAGAAAAACTCATTGAGACTGACGATATTATCACATTTGAGGTAAATTGTGAAGATGGATCAATGATTTCATATAAAGTTAAAATTCTTGATAATATTTTAATTTATAAAAAACCGGATAATCTATATTATCTTATCCCAGAAGATAAACGAAAATATTGCATTATAAAAGTTGATGGAGTAAAAAAGAATTATGAAACAAAAGCATTTTCTCTTGGAGAGTTGTATGACGATACAATTAATGGAATAACGAAATATATTCATAAGGTGCCTATTGTTGTTCCGGATAAATTTGCTGAATTTAAGTATGGAGGACTGTCTATATATGAGCTTTTAAAACAAAGAAACGAGAATCTGACATAAACTGGATACAACATTATGTCGACTCATATAAAATGGAAAGATATCATTTTTATAAAAAATAGATGCCAAGACTAAGCGAACTATATATCACAATGGAGAATCTGCAGCTCAATCTCCCTATTGATGAAAGGCTGAAACAGGAAGCTGCCAAACTTGAAGAGGATCTCATCCGCACCGAGATTCTCCCGACTCTTACCGAGAAGATTGAACCGGCTTTAGCACAAGTTCAGCGTGAACTCGTCTTGGTCGTTGACTATGTACCCGGACCCGGAGCACCTCTTAAAGTAAGCATATCTCGTAAACGCAATATAAATGATGTTCTTCCGGATGCTGTAGAAATCAAACCGGATCCGGTTGTTGAACACACTGAGAAGAAAAAGGGAGGCAAGAAGGTTGTAACCAACCCGCGCACTCGCCTAAGGATAACTATGCCGGACGGCTCTATCATTGAAGAACGTACAGCATGGGAATCCGTGCATAAATTTGTACTTAAGATCGGAGTTGACAAAGTTCGAGCCGTAGGTTTAATAGCCAACAAAATTCCCCTTGTCAGCAATACAGTGGATAAGAAATATCAGACAGCACAGAAACCACTCGGCAATGGATGGCTCCTAATGACATGCTCAGACACCGCCACCAAGCGCAAACAAATCCTCGCCATCGCCTCAAATTTAGGGATGAAGATTAGTGTGGATATAATATAATAGAAACCATTCCTTCGCATGCAGAAATCACAACAAATAACAAGAATCCGTCACCTGCTTAATAATAGGAGCTTGTCTTTTATTATTGGAGCAGGCTTCAGCAAAAATATGTCTGATAGGTTTGTCGATTGGGGCGGCCTCTTAAAGCCTATCGTAAAAGAATTGTATAATATTGACGGTGATAATGAAGTTTGGCATAAGATTGAAGAAATCGGTTATCTCGGCATTGCTGAGGAATATGTGCGAAGGAAAGGCTACCATGAGGCAATCGACGTATATATTGAACAACATACTCCGATAATCATTCGTAAAGGAAATTTGGAAGAGCCCGATGAAGCTGAGTATTTTGTTATGCAAAACAATGAAAAAGTTTGCATTGCAGATATAACTTGCCATAAACTATTATTTGACCTTGATGTAAAAAATATTTTTACATTTAATTACGACAATTGTCTTGACATCATAGGCAATACGGATGAGGCAGACAAACTATTATGCCGTATTCGGCAAGTCCAAACAGAGTTATGTTTCCTCGAACAAATTAGATTTGAATCAAATAATTATACTCCTGAAAATAGTTCTACGAAAGGGGAAATATCTTCTGTACAAGAACCAATAGCAACAGTGAGTCATGCAATCTCAACAACAAACTTTGACACATTCATAGATGAATTAAAGACCAAGTTTCCGACGTTAAACATATTACGTCAAACTTTCAATGATAATACTGCATTTCACGATAAAATTGAAGATGAAATAGCTCGAAAAAAAGTAGAACAATTAAATCTTCAAAGACAGAGAGAATCGTGTTATCAGCTTATTTCGTCGGCTGGAATGCTTTCTCTTACGGATGGGAAGAAAAATATCTTTAAATTGCATGGAACAATCCGGCTAAACGAGGACAGTGAATATGGTTTTGACGGAGATTACCATTGCAATTATATTATAACTGCGACAGATTATGCCGATTATCCTTTCAAACATGAACCATTTGTGGATTATATGAAAATATCATTATTGAAAGGTTCATTCTGTATATTGGGATTTTCTGGTGACGATCCCAATTTTCTCTCATGGATGTCTTGGGTTAAAGAAGTCATTGATAAGAATCCTGAAATAAGAGCAGAATTATCTCAGAAAGATTCTGCACGATTTTTCTATATTCACTCGGGGGATAACCCTCTTTCAAAAGATAAGAGATTATTGTTAAAGAATCACTACATTGAGTATGTAGAACTTTCGAAAATATTCAACGGGAACTCTCATAAAGAGAGGATCGCACAATTTCTTGACTATCTTTCACCAAAAACTTCTTATTTCCGTAAGATAAAAGAATCATGGAATAATATAAACAAACTTTTAAGCCCTATTCAGTATTCTAAGGAAAAATGGAATATATCTTCTCTCTCCGAAGATATTGAATTTATCTATAATTCTCATAACATAAATAGAATCCCTATTCAGACTAGTTTAGATAATTTGAACAGAGATCATATACTTAGAGTTCTTCATCAAAAATTTAATACAAAATGGGGCCTTGCATCTGAACAAGAATTAAAACTGGCATTTTCTGCGCTTAGAGATGAACTACTCTTACTTACACACTATTTTGAGGAAGACGAATATAAAAACCTATTACAAAAGTCTCAGAATCCGCTATTCGACGATTTAGCAGATTTATTGCAAAAGGAGCACGCTCTCTGTAATCAGAACTTGACTTACCCAGGTCTTACTTTCAGTCCATTTATACAAATATGGAAGAATCTATATGGTTTCAACTTCAAAGAAGCCAAGAAACTACTTGACGCATGGAAACCGTCAAATGATAGGCCCGTTGATAAGGTAAGAAAACTAATGTTCAAAGCAATTCTTTCAGAGGATGTCTATGAGCAAATTTCTCAACTAACAAACAGAGACTTATATGTTTCAGTTCAAGATTATATTAATGCCTTAGAATTATTACCACTTATTAGTCGTCGTTATCGCACTTTAAAAGGTGGAGGTATGAACAACATATTTGATTTTTCTGAAGAGATTAATCAAATACTAACTGATTGTCCTTATATAAAAACCGAAGACTACATTGTAAATAAATTAATTGAAAAGATTAAAGGATATAAAAAGCCTGTACCTTTTGGCAATAAGTCGCATTCCTTCACTTTTGGAAGCAGCAATCCTGAATATGTAGCATCTTTCAAAATATTGAGTATCTTTTTTGAATTATGTAGACCTCTATATATTAGCAATATCATTTTATTTCCGGAGGAAAAATGGAATTTAGTATGTGAGAACCTTTATAGAGACTATCCCTATCCATGTCTATTCTACAGTTTGCAATATCATAGTTCTAAACTTACTACATCAATTTGTCAAAAGATACTTTATTGTGACGATTTAAAAGATGAGCTTCCAAGAATTGTAAAATCGTTGTTTTCTGCCTTACGGCAAAAGGAATGCCCCGAAAATTATCGGCAATCCATTATGTTAGCATTGCCAATATTATTAATAGGAGTTGATGCTATACATTGGAATAAAGACTTCATATCCTTTTTCAATAAACTGAAGCCGTATGACCTTAAAACAAGGAAATATGATGATTGGAATTATACGCACGAAGACTTTTATAAACTCATTTCATTTGGACTAACTTGGACTTCAGATAAGGAGTTCAAGATTAAAGTTATATCAGATATATTAGATACCCGTGAAAATATTGATAATTGGGAAAACTCGCTCATTATAAATGCTTTGCATTCTTTATATGAGGAAGATTTGCGATCATCTCAATATATTGATAATATTCGTCAAGGAATACTTTGGCTTTGTAAAAACGGGAACAAGCCATCTCATATCTATGTCATACTGAATTTAATCAAGTTAATTGATAAAGAGACTGCTCAAGAATGTCTTGAAAGTCTCCCAACTTCCTTGATTGAATCTGACTGCACCCTTATGAAGGCAATTCCTAACTACGTTCAACCGAATTCGTCATTGATTTCCCGTATTAAAGGTATTATTCTCAATTCAGACTTTTTATGGTCCAATGGCATCATTAATGGGGGAATATCGGTAGGAGGCTCATTCCTGGATATTGTAGACATATCAAGCAAAATTGACTTCACAAATGATGAATTATTGCATATCTGGAATAAGATGAGACTATCATTATCTCAAATCCAGAAAGAATGTAATAAAAGGTCCGATAGTGAATCTCTTTTCTTTTTGAACCATTTTGACGGGATATTGGATGAAATGAAATTGTTTGTGGAAAATAATTCATTTAAAGCAATTTCTAAAGAAGAATATGATAGGGTACATGATAATATTATAAAGTTAAGAATCTCAATATCATCAAAGACAAGTCAGAATATAAGTGAACTGCTGATAGAAGATCACACCAATGATGCTATCTCAATGCTCGTAGATGTTCAGCCTGAAAAAAGATTCACGGAATTTCAACCGGAATATATTCTATTGGCTAATAAAATAGTGCTAAGACAGTCGCAATATCTAAATAGCTGTATGAAACATTTTTCATGGGTTGTTGGAACATATTCAGATATTGTTCCGCGACTAACTTTCAAGCCAATCCTCGAACAGATCCTAATCTCTTATATTCCATATTTTAATGGAGAAACGAGCTGGGATATTTCATACGCAAGAAAAGATGAATTTGAGAAGGGATTATTGAAGATATATTCGACGTTCTGTAATTGGGGTGGAGAAAATTCCTTTTGGGAATCTTATAAACCCCGATTTGTTAATGTATGATATCATCATGGATAACGGCAAGATTTTACTGTTTCAGACGCAGAGAGCGAGACGAAAATTGAGGTTCGGCTCTCCAATGAGACTGTGTGGCTCACTGCCGACCAGATGGTGGAATTGTTTCTGCGCGACAAGAACCAATGCCTATCCGTTAATTTAAGTATTCAAAATTGATATGATAATGGATAAACTCATAAATATCTTTCATTCACTAATTTCGCATAAAGAAAGTGAGGTCGTGGAGTTCAAGAAGGCGGAGAACAGTTTCGACTTCGATGACTTGGGCAAGTATTTCTCGGCGTTGAGCAACGAGGCGAATCTTCGTGGACTTGATTTCGCATGGCTGATTTTTGGCTATGACGAGAAGAGACATGAGATTGTCGGCACATCGTATAAAAACGGAGAGAGTGCGCTCAATAATCTCAAGCATGATTTCGCACAGCATACAACTGACGGACAGACGTTCCGCGAGATCGTTCCGATTGAAGTTGACGGCAAGCGTATCCTGATGTTCAAGATTCCGGCTTCTCCGCGAAATATCGTGATGAAGTGGAAA
>ULLK01025837.1_pt1 | contig 14435 bp, 16 predicted proteins | sample 1951411 | NCBI WGS metagenome assembly ULLK01 (sample SAMEA4835526, study PRJEB28245) | human gut metagenome | biome: gut microbiome; material: fecal sample | place: Denmark | collected 2008 | reverse complement strand
GGAGCTGCCCCATAAAATAGCTTCCGTCTCCTTTTTACCGCTTGCCGTAAATCCCATTTGCTGAATTGCTCGTTTCATTGATACCCTTGTGGACAAGCCTTGCTTCTGCCCATAGCACACCGGAACGAAGTTTATGTGCAGGTGCGGAGTAGCTTCATCAAGGTGCATAACCGCATTGAATACCTTAAGGTTTGGATTGCGTTTCTCAAAATCACGCATATACTCGTCCAGCAGCTTAATGGCGGTTTCCCAATTTTTCGAGCCAACGCCGCAGTTCTCGGAATTGCCGAACATCACGATTATCTCTTGAAATAGTTTTTCCTTTTTTCCCTTTCTGATGTGTTCGTAGTAGTCAGGGATTTGTCGGTTAGGGCGGTCTTGCCTTGCGTTGTACTCGGCGAGAGCTTCATCAAAAAGCTCGTGATACAGCTGACGAAGGTCACGCTTTATGTATGTTATGTTGTTCGGCGTTCGGGATTTATCCACATTGTCCGTGAAGAAATCTCTGTTGTTGTGTTCAATGCACCCGTCGTCCGAACGAAAAGAAATAGACAGGGATTTTACATCGTTACTCATATCTCACACTCCTTTTCTTGAAGCCGTAGAAAGCGGTTGTAGTCGCTGTTTCGGCTATATTTTTTTCGTTGTTTCTAACACATTTGAAAGCCGCCGCAGAATAGGTATAACGCATTACCTATTTTGTCAATCAGAGATTAACAAAATAGGACTGCGTTAGGGGATTGCTCCCCTAAAACCCTTCGCTTTTGCCACCAAAATTACGCTGTTGACAAGCTGATAATTTAGCTTATCGGGCAAATGCCCTGTTTGATTTCCAAAGGAAACCTGCGGTATAATCCACTTATCGACTATGCCCGTTTTTAGCTAAAAGTTCTTTGTAGCCGATAAGTCGAGCATACCCACATTCAGGCTAAAGTAGCGGTATAGTCAACCTGTTGAGCATACTGCCGCTATGCCTCTTGCTCGTTGTCGATGTACTTAATGATGTCATCAACATCGCAATCCATCGCTTTGCAGAGCTTGTCAATAGTTTCCGTGCTGATAGGTTTATTATGTCGCAGACGGTTGATTGTGCTGCTGCTTATGTGATGTTTGTTGATTAGTACATAGGTTGTGAGGTCTTTACAATACAAGGTTGTCCAAAATCGTTCGTAGGTTATCACAGGTAAGTCCTCCTTTCCCAAAGAATAAGATGATTGCAAAACTGAAAAGAAAATTTTTTCTTTCAGATATGAAATACCGCTTGACATATACCGATGATTGTGGTAGTATGGCGTAAAGGGCGACTATCGTGGGCGGTAATGTGATTATACCATTTCACGATTAACCCGTCAAGCTGTTTGTGGTAAAATGTTTGTATTTCCACAAATATAGTCTTTTTGACAATAATATGAGGAGGATTACTATGGTTGAACAAACAAAAAACACCTGCGAACAGGTGTTTGGAAAAAGATTGAGGGAGCTTCGCAAGGAGAACGGCTACACGATTGAGCAGTTCGCCGATATGGTCGGCATATCCAAAAGCACCCTCGGTTATTACGAGAACGACAAGCGTATGCCCGATATTGAGATACTCGCAAGAATTGCCAATGTGCTGAATGTGAATGCTGACTACCTTATCGGCAGGACGAACACAACCGCACAAAAGGGTAAGATGAAAACGGTGTGCGAGTTCACGGGGTTGTCCGACAGGGCAGCCGAGTATTTGTCGGAGCTTGTGAAGAAAAAGGACTATGCAAAGTTGTCCGTCATCAATCATCTGTTCCAAGAGCTTTGCGAGGACTTTGATTTTTACAACGGTGAAAATGAGGTTTCAAGCGTTCTCAGCTCGCTGTTCCGCTACTTTGAAAAGTTCTCAAAATGGGAGAGTGCGTGGGAGGATTATGTTGACCTCTGCGATGAAGAACGCAATCAGGTTTTAGCGGCAGCTTATAAGCAGTATATGCTCAATCGGGTGACGGAAGCGGTGAAATCCAGCTTGGAGGCTTATAGAGAGTATAATAAGCCGTGGGAGTGATTTCTCCAAAACTGCAAAAAAACCGAGCATAAAAGGATTAGCTTGATTTCGTTGAATCGCTTTTCGACACTCATCTTAATGAATTAATGTTCTCTGTAAAGTTTTAGCCCCTTTAATGAGAATGTTGCACATTTAACGCCATTACGCTTACGCTACATTTCAACAGTATTGCTTAACAAAAGGAATGACCGCAGCCAAAAACTGCGGTCACCTTGTTAAAATAGATGTAACTTTACCTATGGTCAATTGGACATGATTCCATGTTAGGTAGGCGATTTATCATATGCTTACTATCTTAGCCAAAACATATAAAGAGAAAAACTTTACGCAAACACACATTAAACCTACAAACCTTTTTTCATAACACCAACGGACTCCCTATACAATATCAGACCTCACTTTGTATTGCGGTTTTTTATTGCATAAAGAATAAAAGACCCCATTGCTGATATAGCAAGAACAACACTAAAATTCCCATCTAACCCAACATTACTGTCAATTAACATTCCAACAACGCCTAGTAGTAAAGTAGTTATAAAAGCTACAACAATGCCTCGCATTTGTCTTCACCTCAGCTATGGTATAATGTAAATGGAGTTCCATAAAATGTTTGACGCTGAACTCCAAGACCGCCAAAAGACACAGAGCCGCTTGAAGAAACCGAAAAACTGGGAGTCCATGCAAGAATAGCATGTGCATATGAAACTTGACAAGTTATGTCAGTTTGCGATGACACTCCATAATATGCATACACATGATTAACCTCAAAGCCAAAATCATTAGTCCCAATTTTAACAGGCATACTCACCCCCATACCATATACTGAAGGGGCTGATAACTTCAGGTACTTACCATCCCCACCATCTTGGCTACGTAAATGGGCAGAATCTTCTATTAAGACGCTCCCTGTCTCACCCCATGCCCCATAAGCAGTACAGTCATATTCGTTATCTATATTACCGGTACTAGAGATAACCAACAAATCGCTCATCTGAAAATTGGGATATCCTTCCCAAATAACTTCACCACGAATTGTAAAATAATCTCGCCCAGATAATGCATATGTAGGATTTCGTTTATACGCTGTTGAACGAATGATTATATCTCCATATGTTTCAGAGTAATTTGGAATGGCTGCTCGTGTAGCTGCAACCGCATCATTGCGTTCATAATCGCTTTTGCTTATTTGAATCAATTCGCCATCTTCAGTCTCTCGCAGATACACATCGGTTCTCTCAACCTCCGTATAATCCAATGCCTCTAAAACTTTATCTTCCGGAAGTGAATTAACAAATTCCTCATCGTCGCCCAACATTATTAAAACTGTCTTACCAAGCTGATAATCGCTTATTGATGGATATTCGTCTTTGATAGATTCTACTAGCATATCAACATTTTTTATAGATTGTATGCTTTTCAAACCATCGATGTATTCATCCACTTCCAGTATGTCCCTTTTTACCGATTCGATAAATTGCGTTGAAAGAACAGTGCTTTTACTTGGTTTTTCAGCAACTGCTGCCGCCGAAACAGAAAAGCTTGAAATACTTGTAATCGCAAACGCCGATACTAAAACAGCTATTTTTGTGATAGCTTTATTCATATTTTTTGCCCTCCAAATTTGAATCATTTCATCTTATTTATTTTGTTCCGGTCATGTACTAAAATCGCTTCAACACCAACAGCAATCAAAAAAGTCGAGATTATGAAAACCATTGCTTTGACATAAAATGTAAAACGGCAACATTTTGTTTACACAAACAGTATATCCAATCTAGCTATCAGTATTTATAAGCGTTCCCTTTGTGACCGAATTCACAACTGCATATTAATTCCCTCATCACCCCCCTTTGCAAGACAAAAGCCTCCGATGTTCTCACAGCACTTTTCGTTCATCGCTGTAAATTGTGATGGTCTCGCTTTTTCCATTTTTGTCTGTCAATATGAACACAGATTTTACACGATATGTTCCGTTGTCAAGCCCACTTTTTGAGTTGGATAAGTAGATTGAATGATGACTAACCGTTTTATTCCATTCGGCATTGTCGACATCGTTCCATATCCACAAGCCCCAATACTTTTGTAGGGTCTGTGTTACTGTAATGCTTACAGTATCATTTCCACCACAGGTGCTCGTACAATATGCCGTACCGTCCGCTATATCCAAATCGGACTGTGGATTGTCAGCAATTTCATATGCCAATGAAATGTCACCTTCAATGAATTGTTGTGTGGAATCGGCATAAGCTGAAACAACAGGATTTGCGCACAAGCAAGCTAGGACTATAAGCAATACCCTCATCTTTTTTAGTTGCATTGTCTGTCCCCCCCTTCTCAATTTAATTCGAGGTTTTATCCCTCTGTATATATATAATCCTCTTTTTTAAGCAATTATCACCCATAACTAATACAAACTAATAAACTTTGTTAATTTTAGACAAGTTTATAGTGCTTTCTTTAGTTAAATCTGCCACAATTTCTATTATATAATCGCCATTATCCCATACTATGAGTGAATGACTATGCATAACATCGCTGAAATCAATGCACAAACCTGTGCTACTGTTTATATCCACTTCCTCCAATTGATTATTCTCCGTGTTAAAATGAGGTTTATAGCTCTCTTTAACCCATTGCCACAAAGTTATCTCTTGTTTAGTAGTGGGGTTTAGATAAAGTGTATATGCATTTGTACGTGATGTATTTGTTTCAATCATTTCAAATCCTTCTGGAACAGAAGCTAAAGCATACTTGTATTCAATTGTTTGTGGGCAATTATCTATATTCTTAGCAGATAAGTGCGTGTTGTCTAGGTGTACCGTTCCACTGAAATTTTGGGATATGAATACAACCACCCACCCCACAAGAAAAGTCATGAGAATAATGATGATTGTAGCAAGTATCAAACGCTGCTTAAAGCTACGACCCGGTTTCAAGCCGATAATCGGCATTAACGATGCCTCTTCTCTTTTTTGAAGTTTTCGCACATTTCTTTCATATCTAGACAATATGTGTTTCATAGCTATGCGATGTTTCAGAGAGAACTTGTGTTCAGGTGTATTGTCAAATTCTGCGTATTCATGTTTATACGATTCACTTAGGATTTCTCTCAACAAAGATTCATTCATCATTCTTACTTCTTTCCTCGACAAATTTCTTAATTGCCTTTCGTGCCAAAGTAAAGCGTTTACTTGCGGCAGCCAAAGAAATGTTTAATCTCTGCGCCGTTTCATCAATATTCAACCCCAAAAGACTATGCAGTATCAGTACATTCCGCTGTAATGTAGGCAGATTATCAACAAACTCCAATAACTCATTTTGTGATATTTTATTAAGAAAACTGTTCTCAAGAGAGATTACAGTATTATCAATCTCATCTTCATCAAGTTGTTCTATTGGATGTTCAATTTTGGCATTAAACATATCAATTGAAATATTTCTAACCATTACGTCAGCATATGCAACTCTTTTTTCTTGTGGAACATTGAAAAAGCTTTCAGGCTTATTGGCTATTCTTGAAAAGACCTCTTGAACGGCATCCTCTGCTTCTGTTTCATTATGTAGCTTTGAGAGAGCTATGAAAAATAGTCGGTTCCTATAACACGAATAAAAGACAGCTAACTCATTTCGTTGCTCCTCGTTTTCAATAACCGCTAAAACAGCATCAATCATACAATACTCACTCCTTTTAAACAAGTATACCACAAAGTGACAGCTTTTTCAAGCCAAAAAATATTGATACTTGAGGAAAAACGAAAACCGCCTCACTGCGGCGGTTTTGCTGTTTGTCGAATTATCGGTTGCCACTTGTTCCGTTCAGTATGTTCAACATCATAAAAAACCGCCCATAACAGGGCGGCTTGGTTGCAGAAATATCCAATGGAAAATCAAATCTATGGGTTTGATTTGGGTATTATTGTTACAAAAAGACACGGAAATTTACGCAATTTGCATTTTGCGTAAGCTGTTGTAAACCGTATTGTTAAGCCATTTTTCGCAAGGTGCTGAAAACCTCAAAATGCGAGAGGCTTGTTCCCTTTGTTCAACTGTGACATCGCCACCAAAAAGATTTCCGTTGTAGCTAGTTCAGTTATATCTTTACAATATACTGCTTATCACACAATATTATAATGAGTTGGGCTTGATACGGTGATTCTAATTCTGTTTTATTTTATGTATCTATACTTTCTTCAAGAAGCTTAAAAATGGCTCCAATCAATTTTTGGTGATCTATTATAGAAGTCGAATCATAGTATAGATAAAAATAATGAGCAGTGCTTCGTGGAGTTACTTTATCTTTATTTCTAAGCAGTTGGATTCTATCCATCGTTACAGCCTCGTTCCCAATAAGAAGAAATGTGTTAAAGACATCAGTTTTTTTCATGCTGTATCCCGCTTTTGCGTATACAATGCAGTTTAATCCTGAAAATTCGGGATTTAGTTTTATGGAATCAATAAATTCCTGATCTAGAAAACCGGCGGAAAAACCAAACTCATCCCTAACATTAGGCATATCATCGCGAATTTTATAAGAAAGAGCATTGGAGATATTCATCTTTTGTTCATCATTGAATTTTTCAAAATAAATATCGTATTCAGCCAATGATTTCCAAATACTTTTTTTATACCTTCTAGTTGATAATTCTTCAAGTAATTTGTTTTCCTCTTCCTTGCCTTTGCCTTTAAGGAAACGAAACAAAGTCCACAAATATGCATCGTCAAGATTTATTAGATTATCATATTCCAACGACCAACAAGGAAAAATTTCAGTTTCTTTAGGAGCTGCCAAGAATGAAGAAAGAGCGGGCACAAGAAAATTGGCGTAGTATATTATTTTGTGATTTGCATAGCACCAAAGATAAAGATAATCTCTAGCTTCCAAGACATTGGCAATAATATTGAGCGCCTGTTTTTTAAAACCGATTGAAAATGCGTTATAACAGTTTGGATCAGGTGCTCTGTCTGTAATCATATCACATAAAACAATCAATTCTTCCGCCATTCCATTAATAGTGGTTTTGTCATAGAACACAACAGAATCCTTAGACGAGAAATTTCCTTTTATTGTTATATTACAAAAGCCGTTTACAACAAGCTCAAAACGATTCTCCTTTGTTTCATTGACTATTTTAAACCCGAAACTACTGTCATCAAAAAGCTTAGCGTTTTTAATAATGCAACGGATCGGTTTTTTATTATCATTATCAGGATGAATTGTTTTAATTCCCCTCGAAGAAGCTTCTACTGTACGGTTGTTAACAATAATATCACTTTCTTTTGTAAAATGAGCGGACTCATCTGTATCCAAAAACATTATTTCTGCTTCTCCAGACACTCCACTTAGAGATTCTATTGAACTTCCACCTGCGATGATAATTTCCGCGTTAGGGTGAAATCTAAACACACCCTTAAACATACCATTAAGCGTCAATGAAGAATTATTTCCATCCTCAACTTTTATAGAATGTATAGCCACTTTAGAAAAGCAATCATCATTTTTAAATTCATTGTTTTTGTACACAGTCTTAGTAATAATACAAATAGAATTCAATAAGCGCTCAACATCAATTGACACATTGTTAATACCCGACATTTTAGTATCTCTTATGATGTAGTCAAGTTTATCAACATCAAAATTTCCGCCATTCAAAAGTTCGATAAAGCAATTACGTATTTGATGTTCCGGAAGATAATCTTCATATTTCAGACCAAGTATCATTCGTGCAATAAAACACAAGTCTGATCTTAAATCATCCTTGTCAATTGTAGGATTGTATTCATAATATTCAGAAGCAAGAATATTTGTTGTGTTTATATCAGGGTAAGACATATCAATAAGGTCGTCAAATATCCCCTCAATATTCTTTTGAAGTTTTTCCAACACAAGCAGCGCTCCAAGTTGCTCATGGGGCGCGGATGATTTGATTTTCATTGATATATTATTTATATCATCGGCATCATTATGACATTCATATTTCTCTATTATTTCAGCTATCCTGTCATTTATTCCTCTCGGTCCGGAATTCTTATATATCTGATCTTCTAGCGAATGCGAAAATGGGGTATGCCCTATATCATGAAGAAGACATGCAATCAAAAAAAGCACCTTGTTCTTTGCCCAAAATAAAATACTTTTTTGATCACTACTTATATTCCAAAGTTTATCGCGAGAGAAATTATCCAACAATGCATCGACAGCTTTATTTCCAAGATAAAATACACCCAGCGAATGACAGTAACGATCATGTTTAGCGTTAGGGTATAATATACGCATACCGGTCTGCTCAATATTTCTTAGTCGCTGAAAATACTCAGTATCTACTATATGCTTAACAAAGCATTTGGGCATAGAGATATATCCATGAACGGAGTCTTTTATCGTTTTAGTTTCATGTATATCAAACATAAGCCCTCCATTTAATCAAGCAGCACTTTCTTGTATAAATTTGTCAATAATTTTCTTGATATCTTCATCCAATTCATACATCTGCACTAAACTACTTATGTTCCTCTCGCGAAGATAAATCAAGTCTCCATCCAAGTCCAAATCAAAAATCCTGCTGTTGCAAAGCACAGTTCGTTCAATTGAATCGAAGCTGATATCAAAAACTATTTCATAATCGCCTAGAGCGTCCTGTTTTGATAGTTCGTTATAAATAAACATAAGTAGCTTTTGGAGACGCTTGACAGATAAATACGTTTTTTTATCCTTCTCCAGAAGATTAATTATAACAGTTTTGGTATCAAGCAATTTCATTGTAAATTTCCTTTCTGATTTGCCATCTCTTCAATACTTAGGACGGCGTTTGCAAATTGGTTCAGCCAGAATGACATTTTCAAGCCTTGTCTGAAGTCGGCTTGTTCATCTGCGGTTTTCAGTTCACTTATTTTGCGTAACGAGTCATGCTTGATTTTTTCAAAGCATGAGAGTATTTTTGCATTATTTATTTTATTCAGACCTCCCTTTTTTATTCGATATTTTACAACATATTCACGTTCGGGGTGAGTTGAAACTTCGACAAATTCCTCACCAAAAAGGACTTTAACAGAATCATCGGTAACAACTAGGAAACGATTCCTATAAGGTGCTTCTCCAATCGTCAATTCCGAGCGTTCAACAATGATAAGCTCCCCTTCGGGCTTGAGCAAAGCCTCAATATTTTGAAACACTTCACACCAATTAATAATATCTATTTCGTGAAGAACATTTACAAGCATAACATAATCTGCTTTACCATTGACCGATTCTTGCAGCCTGCCAATATCATTGAAATAATTTTTGGGTTCTCCCCCATATAATTGCATTACATGTTTGCATCTTTCAGCATTATCGGGGTACTTGTCATAAGCATAATATGTAATCTTTTGAGACAGCTTGTCTTCAATGCAGTCGATTCCGATACCTTCAAACAGTCTTCCTTTTCCTGCACCATAATCGACCACTATATCTCCGGCTTTAATAAATGATTCCACCATCTTATTCTGCGGATCATTTTTCGTTGAAGCTACAACTGTTGGAGGTTTGAAGCATTCAATCGAAAATCTGTTCGCAGCATATTCATCGGGAGCTGACAACAATTCACGGATTGGAATTATATTATCTTCGGTTCCCATAAGATTTGCCAGCAAATGCGTGGGATCGCTTCGCAACATTTGGGGTTCACTTTGGTTCATAACATAAACCGATGTGCTGAATTTATCGTTAAGATACGCTGTAAGTGGCAGGGAATGCGTCGCTATCCAAAATTGACTATTCGAGAAGTTTTCCTTTAAGCACCGAACGCAATCGATTAGCGCTTTGGGGTGCAGATGAACTTCGGGCTCGTCCAGGAAAAAGATAAGATCATCGTTTTTCTCATTCCAATAGCAAGCAATTGCAATCCTCAGCAAATATTGCTGACCGGGTGACAGCGCTGCTTCTTCCGCATTCAAATTGCAAAGCGTTAGCATACGCTTGTCTTTTTGAAATTCTACTGAAATATTGCACAATTCTCTAATAAGTTCAGTAACTCTTTTGAAATCTTTTCCATCTTTAAATTGCTCAGAATATCCAAATGCCATATCATAGAGTAGTAGCAAGGCATTAAGAGCGGTTTCTTCATAATCGCAAGTTTTAAGCAAGTCTTTTGCCTTGCTGATGACATACGGTGGAAAGTTGTTAGGAAATTGCATATTAGCGTCAAAATGAGAGTAATTAACAGCTTTGGGAAATTCGTCTTTTGAGATTAAACACTCGTTTCCGAGATCCATTTTATATAATTCGAGATGATGTGACATTTTGTCATCAAAATCTTTTAAAAATTTTTCAAGTAGTTTGAGCATTCGGGTTTTTCCTGAACCATTCGCACCCACAAGAACAACTACATTCTCCAAAGAATGCATTGCAAATGGCTTTAGTCCATCCATCTCCTCTTTTAGAATTACTGACGAAATTTTCAAAACCTCACCCCCCTTTTACTTCCAAAATATTCCAAGTACATGGTACAAAAACATATTATCACTATTATACCTTTTTTTTAGAATATTGTCAAGACCTTTTTTCATTATATAAAGAACAATTTTGTAGTGCTACAATAGATATTGGACAAAAGACAGAAAAAGTATTGAGAGATAGACCAAAATCTGCTAGAACAAAGTTACCACACAAAATCCAAGTGAAAGAAGGTCTATCTCTTGAATAGTATAACACAAGAAATGCAGTTTCGTCAATCCCAAATGCAATATTGTGAGAAACATGGAGTAAATGAGCTTCCTGCAAATACAACAAATGTGAGTCGTACATATACTTTTGACAAGCCTGCTAGGATGACACTATTCTTAAACAGGGAGGCTCAATCGCAGAAATATCCAATGGGAAATCAAATCTATGGGTCTTATTTGGGTCTTATTGTTACAAAAAGATACGGGAATTTACGCAATTTGCATTTAGTGCAAGTAGCTGTAAACCGCATAACAGAGCCATTTTTCGTAAATTGCTGAAAACCACAAAATGCGAGTAGCTTGTTTCAATTCCCGTACGGGTCACCACACCACATTCTCCCGAATGGCTTTATTAAGCTGTTTGGGAGTTTTGCTTTTTACGGAAAAATACGTTTGTCCAATGCGTGTCCAATGTTATTGAACCACGATCGGATCACACATTATGTAGGCGTTTGCTGTTTACGAGCGATTTGGGTGCAGAGCACTTAAGTCGCTGTTTTTTTGCTTTCGCTTGAGATCGCTGTCATGTCAAGTGAGCTTGCAACTGCGGCATTGGCTTTCGCCTTTGCTTCCTGCATAGCGTGGCAATAGATATTTGCCGTTGTGCTGACCGTAGAATGCCCAAGCATTCCGGATACGGTCACGATGTCCACTCCTGCTGCTATCAGCGCCGAAGCATTGTAGTGCCTCATTGAATGTATATCGCAGAAACGGATCTCGTTTTTCTCGCAGAATTCTCTGAACCAGCCATAAGGGGTATTGTTGTTCATAGGCAGACCGTTCCATTTTACAAAAAGACGGTCGTGGTCTATCCACTTGCTGCCGATTTTTTCCCTCTCTCTGTCCTGCTCTTCCTTATAGAGTTTCAAAAGGGTAATGAGTTCCGGCTGGACCTTTAACACTCGTTTTGAGCGCCTGGTCTTGGTGGTATCCGTATAGATACCTTTTTCGGCTGTGTAGTTGCTTGTTCTGCGGATTTTGATCAGGTCATTGTCCCAATCAATATCTTTCCACTCTAATCCCAGAAGTTCCCCGCGTCTGAACCCTGTACAAAGCGCCAGAATTATGAACACCCTGTATTTCATAGGTTCGTTTATGAGGAGTTTCACTATCTCGTCTGCTTCCTCGCGTGTGTAAATGTCTTTTTCCTCGACTTCGCCTTTGGGAATGGTCACCCTCCTGCAAGGATTGTCAATGAGCATATCCATTTTCATAGCATACTCAAAAATGTCAGAAATGAAGCTGAGATGGTGTACAACGGTCTTTCGGGATAATGGTTTGCCTGTCACCTGACTTTTACCATTGAAAGCCATATCGGTAATGAATTGTTGTATATGCCTTGCCGTTATTTTGTCCATGCGGAGATACCCAATTGCGGGGTAAACTCTCTGCGTGAGCTGCCGCATTCTTACAAACGTGGTCGAACGGAGATTGAGCCTTGCATATTCCTCGAACCAACGCTCCGCGAATGTTTCAAATTTGATGTTTGCTGTGACGTGACCTTTAAAGCATTGATCCTCAAAAAGCATAATCTGTTTTGCAAGTTCCTTTTCGACCTGCCTTTCGGTCAAATTCGGGTCAGGTTTCCATGTTCTTGTTTGTATGACCTGACTGCCGTCTACCCTCAATCCGCAGCTGACACGGATTTGGTAGGATGAGCCGCGTTTTCTTACTGAAGCCATGTTGTTCTGAATCCTCCTAATTCAGCGGACAACATTATCTGGTTTGCTGGCATGACATACTACTGCGTATAACATTATAACTTTAAAGCGCTGAAATGTCAAGCCTTTTCGCATATTTTTATAAACTTTTTCAAACCTGCTATAATGTGTCTATGTATCTGAGTAACGCGCTTCGTGGAATAAGCAGCTTTCCACAGGAACCGGAGCCGGCTCTTGTGCTGCCAATAGCATTCTGTTTGACAAGCATTCGTATAGTACGCTCTGAAACACGCATGATAACGGAACACTCTTTTATTGTCAGCATTTCAGTATCATTCTTTAATTCAATTTCTGCTTTTGCCTTTTCAATTTCTTCCGGAGTCTTAATGAATTCCGAGAGCATTTCGCAGAAAGTGTTAATGAACTTCGTTTTTTCGCTCGCACTCATTACCATCTGGCAAATCATCTCCTTTCATGATACTAATTTTGGACGGCTGATACAGCCGATATATAAGCAAACGGCTCATGTCTTGCGGCGTGAGCCGTTTGCATTATTGATGTGTATTGCTCAGAGCGATCATCGGGTAGTCCGCACCCGAACATAGGAGTTTCACCTCTAGCCATTCCTGTGGCATAGCCGTCGCCGGAAGTATCATTATACCATCTTTGCAGCGTTCATCCTTTCGCGCTCGAACCTTATCTTTGCGTATGCGTTTACGCTTCGAATTGATATTGGCAGACTGTTGGAGTTATTGTTATTCTCGCGCAAAAAATAGGTGGTCACGGATAATGAATAATCCCTCGGAATCAATACAGGCATATCTTCGCACAATCAGGCGCTGCGGACGATGGTTTTGTTATCGCTCTGCTATTGAATTGTCAATGAACTGGTTGGAAATAAATCTCACACTAAGGGTTTTGATATTATCTCTTGTCATAGATAAATGACATTCTCTTCCGTAAAAGTGTAAGATGTTTCCTGAAATTAATTATAGCACATTATCATGCCACATTGTGTTGACATCTGCAACAAACCGTTTCAATGTGTCACAATTTGTTGCAATTTCTTGTTTTCTATTGAATAAAATCACCTTTTGCTCTATACTGATATGCGGAGGTGACAGCTTGTGGGGGACAACACCAGACTAAAAAAGCTACGAATGCAGAGATGTCTTTCCCAGCGAGAGCTTGCGGAAGCAATCTCAATCGACCGGTCAATGATAAGTTTATACGAAAATGATCGTCGTGAGATACCAACGTCAACTGCAAAATTATTTGCCGATTTTTTTAATGTCTCAGTTGATTATCTTCTTGGAACGGATTCTATCAATTCTGGCGATATTAATACAAAAGAAACGGCAAGAGACTGTATCAATAAGCAGCTTACTCTATTAAATGTTGAGGAGCAGAATCGTCTTATCGGGTACATAGACGGCATTTTAGATTCAAAAAAGGGGAAATGAAACGGCAATGAGCAAAATATATTTCGAATTTACCCCAATCAGGTTAGCACAACAGATCAATATCAAGAGTGACAAGGGAGGAAGGTAAATGTTCAAGGCAAGAACCGCAGACGGACACAACAACATATCTGGATTGAGAGTAAAGGAACTTCGCAAGGCGCTCCAAATTTCACAGCGCGAGCTTTCAGACAGATTGCAGGTCGTAGGTCTGGATATCGACAAAAACGCAGTCCAGCGCATAGAATCCGGCGAGAGATTTGTGACCGACATAGAAATTATAGCATTAAGCAGGTGCTTTAACGTGACCATCAACAATCTGCTCGGAATCAAGTGAAAACCAAAAGGCGCAGCTATGTAAAGCCGCGCCTTTTGCTAGTCGGCAGTAGTTGGTTCCTATCATGAGTTTTCTCCATGATCAATATATTTAGCCTTTCTGCCATTGCGTTGATTGCACTTTCGACGATGTGTTTATTCTAATCGAAAATTCATTGATGAAGCTTTGATGGAGAATTAAGAAGTTCGGAATTGCAATTAATTTTAGATATGAGTCTGAATACCGAACCGTGTAAATGCCAA
>ULLK01004214.1_pt1 | contig 14603 bp, 17 predicted proteins | sample 1951411 | NCBI WGS metagenome assembly ULLK01 (sample SAMEA4835526, study PRJEB28245) | human gut metagenome | biome: gut microbiome; material: fecal sample | place: Denmark | collected 2008 | reverse complement strand
CGACAAATTTTAATTTGTCTTTTGTTCTTTTATATTTGAATTATATATATAAATAAATTTTATAGCAAAAAATGAAAAAATGTTAGGAAATTTATTGCCAAATAATTATAAATGTTATAAAATTGAAAGCGATTATGTGAGAATGTGTGCTTTCTTCTTACAATTAGTAGTAGACGTTTATTTGTTAGAATTAAAAAAATAGTATTTGGAGTGAGTAGTAGTGATTAAGATGTTAGATAGTACAGCTAGTGCTGTACTTAGTGATAGTGCAGTAAGTACTGGAGTAAATGATAAAAGAATAATGTATCATATAACTAAGAGATTGTTTGATATAATTTGTTCTTTTATAGGATGTTTATTCTTAATACCAATCGCAATTATATTAAAGATTGCTTTTATGCTAACAGGAGACTTTAAAAGCATATTTTATTCTCAAGATAGAATTGGTAAGAATGGAAAATATTTTAAATTTTATAAATTTAGGAGTATGGTTCCTAATGCTGATGAAGTATTAAAAGAAATACTTAGAACTGATAAAGAACTTGCTAAAGAGTATAGAAAAATGAAAAAGTTTCATGATGATCCAAGAATAACTAAAGTTGGAAGATTTATTAGAAGAACTAGTATTGATGAATTACCTCAATTAATTAATATTTTTATGGGGGATATGTCTTTTATTGGAAATAGACCATATTTACCAAGAGAAAAAAAAGATATGGGAGAATATTATGATGAGATAGTTAAAACAAAACCAGGTTTAACAGGTTTTTGGCAAGCGTCATTAAGAAGTAGAGGAACATTTTTAGATAGATTAAAAATGGAAAAATATTATTCAAATAATTATAGTTTAAAATTTGATATTTCAATATTTTTTAAAACTTTAAGTACATTATTTAGTAAAGATTCTGCAAAATAAAATGATGATGAACCAGTACGTGTTGCCCAAATTATGGGAAAATGAAGATAATATTTCAAGACTTAAAAATGTATTTTGGAATACTAATACGATTGATTATAAAATTAATAGAGAATGTGATGAAGATTTAAAATGTAAAAATGTATTACACATAGATATAAATTCTAAAAGTAAATAAGATTTAATGAATTATTATCAGTTAAATGATAATTAAAAACTACAAGTAAATGAATTGCTTGATTCCAAATATGATGATTTGTGGAACAATTTAATATACGGAAATAATTATGGAGAATAGGTAAATTGGAGACAAAAAGGAGCACCATGGTCTAATATTAAAATTGGAAATACCAGTAAATCAATAGGAGATATTGGATGTCTAGCAACATCTATAGCAATATTAATAAAAAAATCCGGAGTACAAATACCATTTCAACCGTTTAATCCTGGAACATTTGTAGAAGCAATGAATAAAAATGGAGGATTTGATAAAGACGGAAATCTATATTATGGTCCAATAAATAAAGTAGTACCAAATTTTGAATATGTAGGAAGTGCTGAATTACTTGGGAAATCAGAACAAGAAAAATTTAGAATAATAAATGAATATTACTCTAAAGGATATTATATTACTATTGAAGTAAAGGGAAATACCGGACAGCATTGGGTTGCATTAAACGATATAAAAGGAAGTACAATTTATATGGTTGATCCAGGAAGTAATAATACTAATATATGGTTAACGTATAATTCAGTAAACACATCTCAAATAAGATATTTTAAAGCAAAAAAGTAGTATGTTTATATGACAATTTGATTTCAAATATATTATAATTAATAAGAATAAAATTCTATGTATAATTACTTTCTAATAAATCGTCAACAATTGTTGGAAAATATTGACTTTTGTCGAAAAGGGTGTATAATAGCTGTTGTATTTATAACTTATTGATTACTGGGTTCAAATAAGTATTACAACGCCGCAAGTATTAAAGATAGATTTTAAAGATTATAAATAATTGGATTGAAAATTTATAAGAATAAAATGGGTTGTACAATTAAATTATAATACTATTAATGTGATACGTTGTGCAAACGTATCTTTTTTAAGGAGTGAAATTGGAATGAAACTAGCATTCTTGGGACATAAGCACGCTTTATCAAGAGAGGGCGGTGTGGAGATAGTTGTCTATGAATTAACAACTAGAATGGCTGCATTAGGGCATGATGTTACTGTGTTTGATAGAAGTAGTAAACATGTGATGGATAAAGAACAAAAACATCAAGAGATAAAAGAATATAAAGGTGTTAAAATAAAAAAAGTTTTAACGATAGATAAAAAAGGTTTAGCGGCAATGACTTCTTCTTTCTTCGCTTCTTGGAAAATATTATTCTCTAAAGCAGAAGTAGTACATTATCACGCTGAAGGACCGTGTGCAATGATTCCTATTATAAAATTTTTTAGTCGTAAAAGAATTATTGTCACAATACATGGTTTAGATTGGCAAAGAGCTAAATGGGGTGGATTTGCTACTAAATATATTAAATTTGGAGAAAAGATGGCAGTTAAATATGCTGATGAAATAATTGTATTATCTAAGAATGTAAAGAAATACTTTAAAGATAATTATAAAAGAGAAACTGTATTTATACCAAATGGTGTTAATAAGCCAGAAATTATTAAAGCAGATATTATAAAAGAAAAATATAGATTAAAGAAAGATGAATATATTTTATTCTTAGGAAGAATGGTTCCCGAGAAAGGTATTCACTATTTAATAGATGCTTACAATAAAATAAAAACAGATAAAAAATTAGTTATTGCTGGAGGAGCTAGTGATACTGATACTTATTATTCTGAATTAATAGAAAAAGCTAAATATAATAAAAATATTATATTTACAGGATTTGTACAAGGTAAAGAATTAGAAGAATTATATAGTAATGCATATATATATTGTTTACCTAGTGATTTAGAAGGAATGCCTTTATCACTACTAGAAGCTATGAGTTATGGGAATTGTTGTTTAACTTCTGATATAGATGAATGCGCAGAAGTATTACTAGATAAAGGTGTTACTTTTACAAAATCTAATGTAAATGATTTAAAAAAGAAATTACAGCATTTAGTTGATAATGATAAGGAAGTAAAAAAATATAAAAAAGAATCTCAATTTTATATTTTAGAGAAATATAATTGGGATGATGTTGTTGAAAAAACATTAGGATTGTATGAAAAGTAGGTGAAATATGAATACTTTGGAATCTAAGAATAGGTTTGTAAATATTGATGGTTTAAGGACAATAGCTTGTATTGGAATTGTACTAATGCATATTATGACAAATATTAATTATTCTCTACAATTAGTAGTAATACCAAAAGTTATTGATCAGTTTGGAAATTTTGTTTTTCTATTCATGATTATATCTTCTTTTGCAATGTGTTGCGGTTACTATGATAAATTTAAAAATAATACTATTGATACTGAAATGTATTATTCAAAAAGAGTAAAAAAAATTCTTCCATTTTTTTTGTTTTTAGTAGTTGTAGATGTGATTACTGAGCACAATCTCTCATCAGTTATAGAAGGATTTGCTGATTCAACTTTACTGTTTGGTTTTATACAAAAAGAAATTTCAGTTATAGGTGTTGCTTGGTTCTTGGGATTGATATTCATTTTTTATATAATGTTTCCATACTTTGTATATTTGTTTTCGAATAAAAAGAGGGCATGGATAGTAACATTTTTTGCAGCATTAATGAATATAACTAGCATATATTATTTTAATATTGAACGATCTAATATGTTTTATAGTTTTATATATTTTTGTATTGGTGGATTAATATATCTTTATCGTGATAGTATTATAAAGTTTTGTAAAAATTATAAAATAATCGGTTTAATAAGTGTCATATTATCAATTTGTTTCTATTGCATAATTCCAATGGATAATGAATATTTGATTTTACTTAAGACTGGTGTAGTAGCATTCTCTATATTGTTGTACGCAATATCTTATAAATCAATTTTACTGGGTAATAGAATAACCAAATTTATTGGAAATATTAGTTTTGAAATATATTTATGTCATATGGTAGTGTTTAGAATAATAGAAAAATTAAAACTAACACATGTTGTAAACAATAATTTTCTGTCATATGTTATAGTTTTTTCTCTAGTATTTTGTGGTAGTGTTATTTTGTCTATTATATTTAAAACCATATACTCGTTGTTTAGTAGGAAGGTGATTAAATGAAAATATTATTAGTAAATAAATTTCATTGGATAAAAGGAGGAAGTGAGACATATTATTTTGGTTTAGGTAATATGTTAAAAAATCATGGTCATGAAATAGCTTATTTCTCTATGGAAGATGAAAAAAATATCGATAGTGGAGATATTGAATATTTTGTAGAAGCAAGTGATATGAACAGCAATAATGTTACAAAGGCATTTGATGTAATATATAATTGTAAGAATAAAATTAAAATGGAAAAAGCACTAGATGAATTTAAACCAGATATAGTTCATATAAATAATTTTCAAAGACAATTATCTGCTTCAATTATTTTTCCATGTGTAAAAAGAAATATACCAGTTGTTTTTACTGCACATGATACCCAAGCCGTATGTCCTGCAATAACCATGATGGATAAAAATGGGAATGTTTGTGATAATTGTCTTAAAGGTAAATACACAAATTGTATTAAAAATAAATGTATTAAGAATTCTAGATTAAAGAGTTTATTAGGAGCAATAGAAGGCTATTACTACAGATGGAATAAGGTATATGTAGATAAAATTGATTGTATAATTACGCCTAGTGATTTTTTAAGAAAGATACTAATTTCAGATGGAATTCCTTCAAATAAAATTAAAACACTACATAATTTTGTATCTGTCGATAATAAAGATGATAATATAAAAATCGGAGATTATGCTTTATATGTGGGAAGACTATCGAAAGAAAAAGGAATATTAAACTTGTTAAAGGCATTTCAAAACGTTAAAGGAAAATTATATGTTGCAGGCGATGGCCCCGAAATGGAAAATATAAAAGAATTTATAAAAAATAATAAAATGGAAAGTAAAGTTAAGCTTTTAGGATTTTTAAATAAAAATGATGTAATTGAGTATGTTAAGAAATGTAGGTTTGTTGTATTACCATCAATTTGCAACGAAAACTGTCCATACTCAATTTTGGAAGCTATTACATTTGGAAAACCAGTGCTTGCATCAAATGTAGGTGGAGTTCCTGAGTTAGTTGTTAACGATGAAAATGGAATTATTTATGATTATAATGACATAAAGGAATTGTCAAACAAGTTAGATTTATTATTTAAAGAACAACACATAATAGAAAAATACTCTCTTAATTCTAAAGAAATGTCAAAACTATATACTATAGATAATTATTATGAGAATATTATGGAAATTTACAATAGTTTAATTAACAAGTAAATGCTTATAATGTTGAAAAGGAGTTGAAAAGTGATGAATAAAATTAGTAGTAAATATTTATTTTTTATTGTTTGTATGATTTTACTCTTATTTCAAAATCCAATACAAACATTTATTCCGTTTATGCAATATTTTGATGAAATACTATCTTTACTTGCAATACCCGTATTTGTTATTAATATAAAAAACAATTTTAATGTTAGAAAATATAATGCCTATATAGTATTACTATTTTTAATTTTGATATTTTCAGGATTATATTCATCTATAGTGAATAAATATCAACCATATAGAATTATTTTTTCTGATTTACTGCTTGTATCTAAGTTTTTTCTTGCATATTCTTTAAGTGAAATATTATTTAATGCAGACTTCTTTAAGAAGCATAAACTAAGAATATCAAGAATAACGAAGTGTATTATAATAATTTTTTTAGGATTAACAATTTTAAACTATATTTTTGTAATCTGGCCACAAAAAGACTTTAGATTTGGTATTATGAGTAATCAACTTTTTTATGCACATCCAACATTATTGGCAGCATCGTGTATTTTCCTTGCAACAGTATTATTAATTACAACTAATATAAAAAACGAAAAAAAATATATGGTAATGTTGGTTTTAATACTTATGTCTACGTTGAGATTTAAAGCAATAGGTGCAGCTTTGGTTATAATAATTCTTGCTTTATACATTAGTAATAGCAATAAAAAATTATCAATATCTAAAATAGGTATAATTGGAATTATTGCAGCAATCTTAGCGTGGGATCAAATAAGTTTTTATTATATTGATTTAGACTATTCAGTTAGAAATGTATTAAATAAAACATCGATTGAAATAGCTAAAGATTATTTTCCATTTGGTACTGGTTTTGCATCATTTGCATCATATTTTTCGGCATTATACTATTCGCCAGTATATAGAGTATACGGGATTAGTAGATATTACGAATTACAACCAGGGAGAATTGCAGCTTCAGATGTTTTTTGGCCGATGATAATTGGCCAGTTTGGATTAATTGGGTTAGTTTGTTATTTAGGAATTATATATTTTATTTTTAAAAAAATACAATCTGAATATAATAGTGATGATAAAAGTATATATCTTGCTAAAATAATATGTTTAGCATATTTGATTATATCAAGTACATCTGAATCTGCTTTTGTTAATCCAATGGCAATCCCATTAGCCTTAATAATGGGAATAAATAGTATTAAAAAAGAAAAGGAAGTACAAGAATAATGACAAAAGAAAAAAAATTAAATGGTACAGTAATAGTTACTTATAGATGTAACGCTAGATGTACAATGTGTAATAGATATAAATGTCCATCTAAACCAGATGAAGAAATATCTATTGAAACAATAAAAAAATTACCTAAAATGTATTTTACTAATATAACTGGTGGAGAACCATTTATAAGAGAAGATTTAGAAGAAGTAGTAGAAGAATTATATAAAAAGAGTGATAGAATAGTTATCTCTACAAATGGATTCTTTACAGATAGAATATTAAAATTAGCAAAAAGATTCCCAAATATAGGTATTAGAATCTCTATTGAAGGATTAGAAGAAACTAATAATGAAATTAGAGGATTAAAAGATGGATATAACAGAGGTTATACTACATTAAAGAAATTAAAAGAAATGGGAATGAAAGATGTTGGATTTGGTATGACAGTTCAAGATAAGAATGCACCAGATTTAGTTCCTTTATATAACATTTCAAATGAAATGGATATGGAATTTGCAACTGCTTCATTACATAATAGTTTTTACTTTGTAGAAGCAAAAAATATTATTCATGATAGACCAATGGTTGCACAACATTTTGAAGATTTAGTTAATGAATTATTAAATTCTAATTCTCCAAAAAAATGGTTTAGAGCATACTTCAATCATGGATTAATTAATTATATCTATGGACAAAAAAGATTATTACCATGTGATATGTCATTTGATACATTCTTTATAGATCCATATGGTGATGTAATGCCATGTAATGGAACAAAAGATAAAGAAGTAATGGGTAACTTAAATGAACAATCATGGGATGAATTATGGAATTCAGAACAAGCTGAAGAAGTAAGAAATAAAGTAAGACATTGTGATAGAGATTGCTGGATGATCGGATCAGTATCACCTGCAATGCATAAATATATCTGGGTACCTGCTTGGTGGGTATTTAGACATAAATTCTTAAGATTTTTCAAAAAGAAAAAATACTCTATGTATGAAAATAAAATTGTTAGAGACTTAAGAGATGGTAAAGTAACAAAAGAAGAATTAGATAAATGTTCTACATGTGATATGAATTGTGTTATTAACAATGGTTTATCAGATGCATCTAAAGAGGCTTTAAAAGGAAAAACGGGTGAAGAAATAGTTGATGCTGATATTGAAAGACAAATGAAAAATATTTAAAAGGATTGATGATATGAAAAAACTTTTATATGTATCAAATATTGAAGTTCCATACCGTACTGAATATTTTAATCAGTTATCGAAAAAATTGAACTTAACCGTATTATACGAAAGAAAAAAATCTTCTAATAGAAATGCAAATTGGACGGAAAGCATAAAGTCAAAGTATTCGATAAAATACTTAAAAGGTATTAAAGTAAATAAAGAATATACATTTGACTTTAGAATAATAAAGTATGCATTCTCTAAAGAATATGATGATATTATTTTCGGCTGCTATAATAGTCCTTCCCAAATTTTAGCGATTTTGTTGATGAGACTATTTAGAAAAAAATATATTTTAAATTTAGATGGTGAATATTTTTTCAATGGAAATGGAATAAAAGATAGAATAAAGAGATTCTTAATTAAGGGAGCAAAAAAGTACTTTATTGCTGGAGACAATACTAAAATCAACTTAGCAAAATACGTTGAAAAAGAGAAAATATACTCGTATCACTTTAGTTCACTTACGAATGATGAGATAAAAATCAATAATAAAAACACTAATGAAAATAAAAATAATATGATATTAGTAGTTGGACAATTCTTTGAATATAAAGGTTTAGATGTAGCATTAAAATGTGCTAAATTAGATCAAAGTATAAAATACAAGTTTATAGGATCGGGAAGTAGAAGCAATTTACTGGAAGAAAAAGTTAAAGAAATGAACTTAGATAATGTAGAAATTATTCCTTTTTTACAAAAGCAAGAATTATATAACGAATATAGAAATTGTAAATGTTTGTTATTGCCTTCTAGAAAAGAGTGCTGGGGGTTAGTTATTAATGAAGCTGCTTCTTTTGGATGTCCTATTATTTCTACTTTTGGAAGTGGAGCTGCGGTTGAGTTACTTGAAAAAAAATGGCTAGTTAATTCTGAAGATTATAAAGATATGTATGAAAAGATTTTATTGCTTAATGAAAATAAATATAATAAAAAATTATTAATAAAAAAGTCAAAAAAATATACCATTGAAAATAATGTTGATGAAACTATAGAAATGCTTGATGCATAATAAATAGGAAGGTGAATTGTAATGAAAAAAGGAATAATAACATTTCATAATGCAAACAATTTAGGAGCTGTTTTACAAGCATATGCTCTTCAAAAAAAAGTTTCAGAAATTTTTAAAGATGATATAGTAGAAATAATAGACTATGAGAATGATTATTTTAAAGAAAAAGTTCCAAATACATCAATAAAAGGGATACTAAAAAACATTTATTATTATATAAAGAATAAAGGATTTAATAAATTTAGAAAAAAATATTTAATCTTATCACCAACTTGTAATAAAAATACAATTAGTTATTCTAATGAATTATATGATACATATATATGTGGAAGTGATCAAATTTGGAATCTAGATTGTTCAAAAAATGATTATAATTATTTTTTGAAATTTGCAGATTCAAATATAAAGAGAATATCATATGCTGCTAGTTTGGGAAATTATGTTTATAGTAAAGAAGAAAAGCAAAAAGTATTTGAACAGTTAAAACATTTCAACAAGATTTCGATTAGAGAAAAAGAAAGTTTAAAAGAATTTGATGGATTAAATCTAAATGTAGAAGTTGTTCCTGATCCAGTTTTTTTATTAAAAAAAGAGGAATGGATGCAATTAATGCCTAAAAGATTAACTAAAAAAAAATATATTTTTGTATATTTGATTCAAGAGGACATTAATGTAATGAAGAGTGCATATGAATATGCGAAAAATAATAAATGTATAATAATATCAAATAAAAAAAGTTTAAAATTTATGTTAAAGAATTCCCCTGAATTATTTTTATCATGGATATATTATGCGGATGCAGTATTCACAAATTCATTCCACGGTACAGCTTTTGCTTTAATTTTCGGAAAAAAATTAGGTGCAGATATTGCTTTAAAAAACGGAAATATTAATAATCGTGTAAGTGAAATATTAAAATTAACTGAAAATGAGCAATGTATTATTTCAGCGGATAATCATGATGCAAAACTACCAAAAGATAGCGATGTAATGAAAAAAATGAGAAATACTGGAATTGAGTATATTAAAGATATTTAAAAGTGGGGAGATAAAAATATGAAGAAAAAATTTTATGTTGGAATTCATAATGATACAGATGTTTGCCAAAATAGTTCTTCAGGAGGAGCATTTACTGCTATTACAGATTATATATTTGATTTAAATAAAAATACAGTAATTTATGGATGTATATTAGATCAAAAACTAGAAGCAATTCATATTAGAGGCACGAGCAAGAATGATAGAGATAAAATGAGAGGATCTAAATATATATCATCGAAATTAGTTGGCATATATAATGATGTACAAAATGACTTAATTAATAATCAATTTGTTATTTTTACGGGAACACCATGTCAAATTGCAGCTCTTAAGCTTTTTTTGGAGAATAAAAAAATAAAAATGGATAATTTAATTACGATAGATTTTATTTGTCATGGTGTTGGTGATAATAACTTTTTTAAAGATTATATTAAGCATTTGGAAAAAGTATATAAAAGTGAAGCAATTTCATGCAAATTTAGAGGTAAAACAAAGCCAGGAAAATTTCAGGATATGGTTGTTGAATTTAAAAATAAGAAAAAATATATAGCATCAACAACAAATTTAGATTGGTTCTATTCTATATATCACAGTAATTTGATTTTAAAAGAAGGATGTTATAATTGTAAATTTGTAGAAAACAAACATTCAGATATAACTTTAGCTGATGATTGGTCTATTAATAGAGATAAACTGAATGCACATAGCTTAATAATAACTAATACAAATAAGGGAGATAAAATTGTTAAGTCATTATTGAATTTTAATTTTAAAGAAATTAATGAGAACGAAATAAATCAGCCTAATTCAAAACATGCTACATTAAAACCTGAAAATTATGAAGAATTCTGGTTAATTTATAAAAAAAATGGATATTTAGCTGCACAAAAATATTTTGGAAACAACACTTTGAAAGGAAAAATAAAAGTTTGTATTGCCAACATAATTGATAGATTAAATTTAAGAAAATTAATAAAAAAATAAGGAGAATGATACAGATGATACCCAAAAAGATTCACTACTGTTGGTTTGGTAGAGGAAAAAAAAATAAATTGTTTTATAAATGCTTAAAATCTTGGAAAAAGTATTACCCTGATTTTGAAATAATAGAATGGAATGAAGATAATTTTGATGTGTATTCTAATCAGTATATGAAAGAGGCATATGAAAGTAAAAAGTGGGCTTTTGTTAGCGATTATGCTCGCTTAAAGATATTATACGATGAAGGAGGCATATACTTTGATACTGATGTAGAAGCATTAAAAAGGATTAGTGATGATATCTTAGAAAAAGGATATTTTGCAAAAGAAAGAGAAGATAAATTAACTTCTGGACTTGGATTTGGTGTATATCCGAAGAATGATATCATCAAGTATATGCTAGATGATTATAAAAATATACATTTTATAAATGAGGATGGAACGTTTGACTTAACAGCATGCCCAGAGAGAAATACATTATCATTAGTAAATCGCGGCTACATAATTAATGAAAAAAACAAAATGATTGGAGATACTTATATCTTTGGACCTGAATATTTTTGTGGATGGAACTTGGATGTTCATAAAAAAAATATTACAGATAAAACATATACAATACATCATTATGAAGGTAGTTGGGTAAGTAAAAAAGATAAAAGAATTAGCAAGATCAGAAGAGTGTTTGTAAATTTGATGGGAGAAAAAATTTATAAGAAAATTAGAAAAAAAATAAAAGGTAAATAAATTGTTTTGTATAAAAATAAAGGTGGTTTTTTATGAATAGTAGAAAAAAAAATACTAAAAGAAATATGATTACTGGATTGATATATCGCTTCATCACCATTGTTTTTCCGTTTATTATTAGAACTATTATAATATATGTGTTAGGAGAAAAGTATTTAGGATTAACAAGTCTTTTTACGTCGATTTTGCAAGTTTTAAATATGGCTGAAATGGGTTTTTCAACCGCAATTATATTTCAAATGTATAAACCAATAGCTGACGATAATATAAAAGAAGTAAATAAATTATTAAATTATTATAAGAAAATATATAGAACAATAGGATTTATTATTTTAGCGATTGGAATTGTAATACTTCCATTTATATCATACTTTATAAATGGAGATGTACCAAGTAATATAAATATTTATTATTTATATATATTATATTTGTTAGATTCAGTTGTGTCATATTTTTTATTTGCTTATAAAAGTTCATTGTTAAATGCCGTGCAAAGATTAGATATAGTCAATATTATCCAATCATTAACTGTAGTAATTAAATACACTTTGCAAATTATTGCTGTTACTGTTTTTAAAAACTTTTACACATTCGTAGTTATATCTATTGTATTGAATTGTATCAATAATTTGATAATTGGCTTCGTTTCAAAAATAAAATATTCTCAATACTATTGTGATGGAGAAATTAGTAAGAAAGAAAAAAAAAATATAAAAAATCAAGTTGTAGGATTATTGATTGGAAAATTAAGTGATACATCAAGAAATTCTTTTGATAGCATAATAATTTCTACATTTTTAGGTCTTACAACAGTAGCAATTTACAATAATTATTATTATATTTTTAACGCAGTATACTTAATAATATTGGTTATAACTAGTTCTATGCAATCAAGTATTGGCAACAGTATTGCAATTGAATCAGTCAAAAAAAATTATAATGATTTTTTGAAATTTCAGTATCTATTTATGATTATAACAAATTTTTGCTGTACCTCTTTAATAACAATGTACCAACCATTTATGAAACTATGGGTAGGGGATAAATTGTTATTGAATGAAACGAGTATGATCTTATTTGTTTTATACTTTTACTTATTGAATATCAATAATGTAAAAAATTTATATTTTACAGGCAATGGTTTATGGTGGAAATCAAAAAAAGCATTTATATTTGAAGCTGTATCTAATCTAATTTTAAATTTTGTCTTAGGTTATTTGTTTGGTATTAATGGCGTTATAGTTGCTACAATTTTAACAATTTTAATATATAATTTTATATGGAGAACGAATATCTTATTTGATTCATATTTTAAAATTAGCAGTAAAGAGTTTTACTTAAAGACATTTTACTATAGTATAATAGTTTTTTTCAGTTGCACAGTATCATATCTAAGTTCAAACTTATTTTCTTTAAATTTTATTTTAAGAATTATTCAATGTATATTTTTGCCTAATATTTTATTTATATTATTTACATTTAAGAGTTCAGAATTTAATTTAAGTATTAAATTTGCTTTAGATTTAGTTAAAAAAAATGAGTTAAAAAAAGATGGTGAAGGAAATGCATAGCGAAAATTTAAATTCTATAGATGTAGCAAAATTCATGCTAGCTATATTAGTAGTGGCTGCGCATGTACATCCATTTCCGTTCAAAAACAATATATATGTTTTACTGTTAAATTTAGCTGTACCATTTTTTTTGCTATGTACTGGATATTTAATTCAAAAAAAAATCCGATGAAACCAAAAATGAATTAACTGTAGTTAAAATAATATTATTATAATTATTAAATTATATTTTATTTGGAGTTTAATTTATTTACCGATCACACTATATGATATTGTAGTTTTAAATACTAATCATGGGCTGGTATATAAAATATTATCAGCATTTATTAAGTATGTAACAATTGGAGAACAATTTTATTCATGGCCTTTATGGTATTTGCTCTCAGCATTTTATGCGTTACTTTTGTTATATATTATGAAAAAATTTAGAGTTAATAATTTTGTTATATTTTTGGTTTCTATTACATTATTTACTTTGGGTACGATATATTCTTATTATGTTCAAAACATATTTTTATATGATGGTTTATTGTTAAGAATCTTAAATATATTAAGTAAAGTATTTGGTAATACAGGACGATTAATTCAAGCTATGTTTTATATCGTTTTAGGAATGTTAATATATAAAAAATTTCATTTCTAAATATAAAAAAATATTGTGCTATAGTATTATTGTTTGTTTTGATTTTAAATTATTATTTTAATTATGAAGTTTTTAAAGTGGCATTTTATACATTATTCTTTGTAAATGTTTTAAATATTGATTTAAAAGATAATATCAATTGGTTTAGATTAAGAAAAACTAGTACAATAATGTATTTCACCCATATGATTTTTTATTTTATTTTATCATTATTCATTGGATTTGAAAAAAACGATGGATTAGTTCCATTTGTTATTGTTTTAATAAGTACGCTATTATTGTCCATAATTATAAATGTATTAACTAAAAAAAGAGATTATAAAATTATAAAATTATAAAATTATAAAATTATTATTTAACTAAAGGTCGCATTAATTTGAATATATGTAGATATGAATAAGTTTATAAAAGTGTTTATAAAAGTTGATATATACTTGTTTATTGTCAAGTGGTAAAATATGGTTAAATAGATAAATTATCAAATATAAAAAGAAAATCAATTTTTGTTATTGACTTTCTTTTTTTGTTTGTATAATGGATAATTGTCAAATAGTGTGTGTAGACACAAATAAGCGATGATTATTTATGTAGTCAATGCAGTTATGCATTGGCTTTTTTCTATTTTAATTAATCCTTTACTTATCATTATTCTAGCTTTAAATCTTTTAAATGATCTAAATCCAAAAGCAATTCTTTTTATTACTTTAATTAAGTTGTTGTTTCCTTCTATGTAACCATTATGATATTTAGTAGTAAATGTAT
>ULLK01020152.1_pt1 | contig 15384 bp, 15 predicted proteins | sample 1951411 | NCBI WGS metagenome assembly ULLK01 (sample SAMEA4835526, study PRJEB28245) | human gut metagenome | biome: gut microbiome; material: fecal sample | place: Denmark | collected 2008 | reverse complement strand
CCCCAGCCATATCGTGTTGCCATGAATAAGGTCGTATTTATCCGCATGGCATTTCAGAAAGTCTCCATAGCTTTTTGAGACGAATAGCGGAGTGCGTATGTCCCAATCAGCATACCTTATAAATGGGTCAGTCCCTATAAGGTCATTTGGGTCATTACTCTTCAGAGCGAGTACGTCAGTGGCAACTCCTATGCCATTCAATCCTTTTACAAGGTTGTAAGTGCAGCTACTCGGGCCGCCCCACGACTTGTTGAGCGTTGTGATAGTGTGCAGTATTTTCATAACGAAACTTCTATCAGATTATCTCAGCCAAGGAGCTGTCAATCTCTCGTTGGAGAAGCAGCTTACGAAATATTCGGCTGCCACCTCACCGCTTATATGGCTATTGGCCCAATTCTTAATCTTCGCTCTTTCGGACGATGACAGCGGGTCCTTGTTCAGCCATTTGCCAAGACACTCCTTAACAGAGTCGAGCTTGAATGCCTCACCGCGTTCGACACCGTCCAAAAGGATCGCCGCGCCGCAGTTTACAGAGCACAAAACCCTCGTGCCTACCGACAGTGCCTCGTTGACAACTGCTCCCCAGCCATCATATTTACTTGGCAGAACAAGATAATCATGAGCAGCCATCAATAGCTGAGTAGTATGATTGTTGAGCACACCGGACATTACACTATTTGAGTATTGCTTTGTATATTCACGGACAACATCCCGCAAGTCTCCATCGCCAACAATGGTAAATTGTCCGATAAGATCTTTGATTTCATCATAGTTGCGAAGGATATGCAGAAGATTCTTATTGTCATCAAGTCGGGCTACATAAATCAGATTTGGCTTGTGTGGGGGGGGTAATCCACGGAATATCAACTACTTGCGACATTTGCTGACTCTCAAAGTATTGAGAAGCAACTGACCCTGATATTGCTTTTGAAGACCATATTGCGATTTCTTTTCTGTCCTCAACACTTAATGGTTCTTCTGACAACCACTTTTTCAATTCAGTAGCCAGTGATTCCTTATCGTTAAGGTTAAAGACACCTCCTCGCGATGAGCCATCAAGGAGCGAAGCTGCGCCACAATTATCTGAACAAAGAACACGTGTTCCTTGCGACAATGCTTCGTTAACAACAGCACCCCAACCATCAAATAGGCTTGGCAAAACGAGCAAATCACAAGAGGCTATAAGGGGGGCTACAGCTTCGTTGTGAACTCGACCAAGATAATGTATCTTGTTATTTTTGCGGATAGCTTCTTTCAGTTCAGTTTCAAGCGGTCCACCTCCAATGATTAGAAACTCATCATACAATTCTTGACATTTGTTGGCAGCATCTACTAATGCCAGAATATTCTTGCGTTTATCTATAGAGCCAACAAAAATCAATTTGGGCTTGGAGTTCTGGGATGTGGTATTTGCAACATTCTGTTCCGTAAAATATCCCCATTGATGAAGCTTCTTTGCAGGAAAACCAGCTTTGCGAAAAGCCTTTACGCCTAAATCTCCTGTCGCAAAAATATGTTTAATATATTTACTGTATCGCAACGCATGAAATGCATATTTACAACGACGCATAAACCCTTTGAGTCCTTGCCATTGGTAAGGTTCCATCATCACAGAAATATCACATCCTTCCGTTATGGCCTGTTTAAAGACAGCATAAACCATCGGGAATGCATCTATGCCTGAAAAGACTTGTTTAGTATCTTTCTGTGAAAGCAATTCTTCAATCTTAGTTTGGGAAGGTGCTACGAGAACTTTTGCTGCGCCCATATCAGGTATGCTCCATCCGTCAGCTTTACGCTGCTCAGTAATATCCTCAGCAGCTATGAGAGTAACGTCATACTTATTTGCCAGTGCCTTAATAAAAGCCGACTGATGAATGCTAATCACATTCTGCCAAAATACGAACTTCATTCGCTAATGTTCTTTTCAATTTGCTCCATAGCATCAAGCCATTTTGCGGTATTAAACATTTCCTTAGTTAGAATAGACTGGTTTGCGTATTCCTTATAAGCCGATATATTATTGATTATGCTTGCAATATCTTCTTCCAAATTATCAGCATCGACTTTGATGTATTTTATTGCTCCAAGTTGCGGATAATTTATGGTCGAGACAACTATTCTATTATGAAGCAACGCCTCAATAATCTTGGAGGGAAAGTTACATTCGTTCTCCGGCATATTTGGATTCCGGGTGCTTAACTGGAACGTCACAGAATGAAGCAAGTTAAGATACTGCTCAAAGGTCAGGTTCTCATGTAATATTATATTGGGATACTTTGCGGCATATTGCCGTGCCATGTCCGTAATGGCCCCGGAAATATGTAAAGTGGCATTAGAAAGTTTACTAAAGACAGGCAAAAGCCTTGAGAGCAAAGAAATCTGCTCGGAAAATTGCCCCGAAATTAGAAATTCAGGATTCAATTCCGCTATCATAGGTGAAACATCTTCATTGAGAGGGACAACGCCAGGTAGACATTTAGTATTCTTGTTATCGAACAGCTTTGATGTAGATAACAAAATGCGTCCATCACACTCATTTATAAGAGGCAGAAATTTTTCTGCTTTTGGATCTCCTGGAGTATAATCAAGTACGATGGCAAATATTCTCACCTTAGGTTTAAAATTTCGCAGCAGCTTGATTAAGTAAGCATTTAACGGTGTAATGTTGTAAAGCCAAACCGAGGCTCCATTAGGAATCTTCTTGAATATTTCCCACTGTTCTAATATTGGAGCAACTTTGCCAATCGGAGAATTGCGGAAAGATGAATACTTAATGTCAATCCTCGAATCTGACAAAGCCGTTTTAGCTATACCTTTGACAAATGGGGGCAATACTGAATAGCATTTGTCGAAAACACATCCATCTATCAAATTATAGCTAAAATTCGTAGCCGCGACAGAGACACCAGCCTTCCTGCCTACTTCTCTCGGAGCTACATGCGTAATAAATATTCTCATATCGCTTCGGTTTTGCTTAATTTACCTTCGATCAGCTTTCGTAGGTAGATTGCGCTGATAAGAATAAGGACAAGTGATGCGTATTTGACAATCACATGCTGTCCAATACAGAGATTAAGAGTCACAATCGTTACTTGCGAGATAGCCATTATCTCGTATGTGTTACGTCCTGCATGAAGAAAGATTCTAGAAACGGGGTTAAAGCGGTCTTGCATAAGTACCGAGATTCCAATGATAAATGAAATTCCTCCGATTATGCCTATCAGTATAGGGATGACAGGAATAATATTATTCCAAGCCATATCCAAATGGAACCAAATCGAGATTAAAGATGATGCGATTAATCCAGTAAGTGAAAATAGAAGCAAATTCGTTGTCACTGACTTTGTAATCCATTCCTTTATTTGAGTTTTGAATCGTCGTGTCATCATCATCAAGAATGCAGAAAAAGGAACTGATGATAAAGTCCAAGGAAAAATGACTTTATTGTAACTTAACGTCCATGCTAATATCAGCATAATTAGGGAGAACAATATTAATAATCTGTGTTTTGTAATTTTGCAGATTAATAAAGAAATATAGAAAACCGGTACAAACCATAATGCGCATCCACCCCAACCTGTCGATAGAATCTGTTTCAGGAAATCTCCATATCCTACATGTAAGCTTAAAGGGAAAAGGGCAAGGTTAATTGCCGAATATATGATAAATGGCAAAAGTAATATTTTTGCCTTCCGAAGCGCGAATTTCCCGAACGAGTCTTTATCCCACGATGTAAACAAAGCCGATATTATGAAGAAGAATGGCATGTGAAAGCTCCAAATCCAATGCGACAACCAAGTTGGAATCGAGCTATGGCCGAGTACCATTAAGCATATCGTAATTCCCTTAGATATGTCTACCCCATCATTCCGCATAAAAATAAATTAGAGTGAAACGTTGTCCGGAGCACTTTCTAATAAATTGTCTTCGTCTTCAATTGATGACTCTGACATATATCCGTGCAACAATATCGAGTAAGTGAGAAGCGGGAAAAGTAATTGAGCGCTGTCGTATGGACGTTGGAGAAAGCCTATAAGAAGTATCAATCCTACTCCATAATACTTTTTATCAAATCGCCCCATCTGAAAAATCATTATTAAAGGAAGATAGGAAACGAATGCGCCTATTAAACCATCCGCAGCCCAGCCCGTAAAGAAATTTGCTCCGACAAAACCATATGTCTGAGCTGTCTCGCTGCTCGCCAAGGCTCTTGCTCCCATTCCAAAAATAGGATAATCACAAAAAATTTTCCAGCATGTGTCTACAAGGTCTGAACGATTATCACCAGCTAATTTCCCGGTACTTTCATTATACTCAAATCTGCCGAAGATTGCATTGCTTAATTCGGTATTATAAGATGCTATTACTCGAGACGCCATATATATGGTCACGACAATTAATATAAGCTTCCATGTTCTTTTTCTGTAAAATAACAGCAGATAACCCGCAAGCTGAATATAATACGCCATAGATAATGTAGATATAAGTCCTATAATCAAGGCATACTCAATGACTTTGTTTTTTACAAACAGCTTGTTTAACAGTAATGCGTATATTCCCCAACAAGCCATGGCTCCCGGTTCATCAAAGAAACCGGCATTTCTTACTAATCCTCCAAAATAGACATTCGTGGTGAATAGACCGAAGAAATAACCTCTACGGCCATCCATCTCGGTAAAGAAGCCTAATGGGGTGAGAATGCCAATAGTAACTAGAATTAAACCGATAGTGCCGCATACGGCCTGCAAAGAGATCCAGCCGTCGTATATCTTAACAAAGTTGTTCTCATTGTCATCATTATATTGCATCTTAAGAAGCATATATGTGATTAACAAGTATAGTATACGGGTGAAATATGATGTGTCCTGATGGATCATAGAGTAGAAAACCCAGCAGAAAATTTGGACATACAAAATATTTCGCATCTTCGAGGGAATCGCTTCTCCTCCAATTAGTATTGTAAATATGAAACAAATGCCAAATAGCACGATATAGTTTATCTGATAGTTTGGCAGCCAGCCCAGCAGGTAAAAGACACATGGCCATCCCGCTATAAATGAGAAGAAATATATTGCGTTTCTGACAGTGAGATATGGCTTTAACGATTCAAGCATTATTCTCCTAATATTTCGGTATATATGGATTTCAAAGTAGCTGCATTAGTTCCACGGTCATGTCGCATTGATGCCGCTGCCATCTCGTTCTCACTAATTTTTTTTAAATCAGATTGAGCAAATAGACTCATGACGATTTGCGCCAATTGCTCTATTTCTTCATATCGATATAGATAGCCAGTTTCGCCATCCTTTACAAGGTCGGAAGTGCCTCCGACATAAGCGGCTACAGCCGGCACTCCAAGAATCTGAGCCTCACAAAGGCTGTTGGGAGAGTTTTCGATGGAAGAAGGCAGCACATATACGTTTGCATCCAAAAAAGCATGCTTCATCTCCGCTTCCGAGAGCTGCCCTAAAAACTCAACATGATTCTGAAGCTCCAACGTCTTAACTAATTTTCTCAAATAGATATGATAGCCTTGCATTCGAATCAGCGATTTCAAATCATTGTTCATAACGTTGCTACCGCAAAATCTTAATTTTGTATCAGGATATCGCTCTAAAATCAAGGGAAGAGCTTTCAGAACCTGATGGGCGCCTTTGAGTGCCGAACTGTTGTTACTTACAAATATGGTATGGGGCTGACATTTCTCCATACTCCAAAAAGGCTTTTCATAGAAAAGACTACGAAGTGTCTCGTTCATGAAATGGTAATGAAGTTTTGGATTGACTGAGAGAGTGTGATCCCGATCCCATCTTGTCCGACCTACTACATGCCCGACTTTTTTCAGTACAAATTCCTCGCAACGGGCACGTTTCTTGAAAGAATGTTTGGCATTGAGAATGAAGGTACCTCTATAAAAATCGAGTGGAGTGATATTCAACAGCTTGTCTTTAAAAGATAAGCCTCCATCCGCATATCTTGTATATGGGATTGCCAATCCTTGTATATTGGCGACCATAGGCACAGACCTGTCATTAGCTTTGCATGTGGCGGATGCTAACGAATATTCCGTACCGTGTATGTGAATAAGATTTGGATTAAAGTCGTCAATTGCCTTACGACAAAAGTCAATTTGCCGAGAATTCTCCTTAGCCATGTTTGCTGAAGGAATCATATAATACGTTATTCCATCAACAATATGCTTTTCAAAATTTTTACCGTAGGAATATACCAAGACTCCCAATTCCAAATCCGGCATAACTTCTTTTGCTGCCAACGCGGATGAATATAGCCATCCGCAATGAGCTGGAGGTGTCTTGCCTAATTTCTTTGACAGCGGAGGGAACTCCACCAAACTAACCCAAAGCACTTTCATAATGTATCGTCTTGCATGAAAGCTTTACATTTATCGATTAGAGACAAAGCATACTTCTTCCAGTCTTTTTTATTTGAAGGAATATTGTGAATGTCAATTGGCAGTTTCGTCTCGAAACAAGGGGAAAGTATGCCATTGTTCAAAGATACGCTATTAAAAAGTTCTTTTAATCCGTTCAGACGACATGCACTTGTCTCAGAATCCTTAGCTCTGTCCAAATATACAACCGGAGTGTCAAGTCCTAAACAAGGAAGTGCGCAATGTATTCTTGATGTAATAACAAATCTGGCCTTTGAATACATTCTGACCAATTCCTCCGCTTTTTTTAACCGGCTAAAGTCATCTTCATATTCTTCAAGATAATCGTCATTATCCTGATATACATATTCGGAATCCATTACAATCGAACGGCCAAATACACGCGAATATTCTTTATAGTAAAGGGCAGTCTTCAACAGCTTCTTTATGAAATTCCGGCCGTGTTGCAAATCAAGCCTCTTTTTTTTCAGCAATCTAAATATATCAAATGGGTGTAAAGAAAGTATTATTAACGCATTTAATACAAGCGAAATACTTAAATCACAATCATAAACCGGGTCTACTATATAAGTCTTGTCGTTTTTTTTATCGGTTTGATATTTATGCCCCAATGTCAATGTCATACAGGCGGAAAAATAAGCATCGACATCCTTCTGCTGAAGAAGTTCCATCGTTGTGATATCCCGACATCCGATTGGTTGATGTGCTTTAAGGTAAGAAATACTCTCTTCTGACAGTAGTTCCTCTCTGGCTACAGAGTTCAGATGGAATGCAACGAACAATGGTACTATCTTCTGGGAAGGAGGCCAGTTCATAGGTTCATGCATATACCATCCGTTCATTATTACCTTGCATTCTTCTCCATCATATCTGTTAAGTTCCTTATCTCTATCGATAAATCCATCTATATGAGGATAGAATTGACTTGATGCGAGAGCTTGAATATAGTCCCCTATATTCACTCCGATCTTCTTTGTTGTTTCGGCATATTTTGACACAGCCAATAATCTATATTTCATAATTTTAATGCTTAAGAATTCCGTTATAGACCTTCATGATTTTTTCATCGTAATCTTCAATAGAGAAATTATTGACGGCAAATTCCTGTGCTTGTTTTACGATTGGAGTGCAATCGCTGTGTGCCACATATTCCATCTTCTTGACACATTCTCCTACGTCATTAAACAAAAATCCCGTTTTGTTATCAAAGATGAAATCTACAGTACCTCCAGAATTTCTGGCTATGACCGGAGTACCATAAAACATTGATTCAACGGTAACCCTTCCCAATCCTTCATTCGCAGAACACATCAAAAACGCAGTGGCATGTGCCATGTGAGTTCTCACGTCTTCGGTGAATGGGATTAAATCGATATAGTCTCGCATGGACAGTTGATCTATCAGTCGGTCAAGCTGTTCACCGTATTTTGCTTCCCTCCGACCGATTATCTTCAATCGATATCCCTCGTTCCAAAGATTAGAAAGAGCAAAAGCTTTAATCGCTATATCACATCCCTTAGTTGGAATAATCAATCCTGCGGCAAAAAGAAAATACTTTTCCTTATCTGTCACATAAAGAATATCTTTGCGACTACGTACTGCGTCAAATATGGCATATCCGTTATCTGAATGATTGGGGAGCAAATGCTGCAAAACGCTATTGGTTATGCCTATCACGGCATCCGACTTCCTGATTAGTTTGTTGTATTTCCGCCATCCTTTCAGCGGTTTCCACCCAAAGTCTAAATCAATAAACCCACGCATGTGCCATACGAATTTTGCATCTAAGGCATTTGCAAGGTCAAATCCTATTGACAGAATGGTGGAGTTACTGTGAACAACATCGATCCTTTGACCCTTCAGTATTTCGACAACATTCGCGATGCATTTTTTATTGACTTTATTATAGCGGAGGTTATATGGGATGTATCGAAGAATGTAACCGCACCATTGTTTTACGGTATGAGGGTCTGTGCAGCAGTCAGCAATAAAATCTTCAGCTATACAGCGTACTCCCATTTTGGTGAAATGGTCATATATGCATCCTTTTGTAGGCAATAGTACTATCGGCTCCACTTTATCTCTCACGGACTGAATCAAATCAATCAGCGAATATATTGCACCATCAAAATGGTCGGCAGCTAATGCCACGTAGAGTACTCTCGGTTTCATCAGATCTAAAGGATTTACTCTTCGCTTAGGAGCTGCCACCAAAGGGCAGCGATTTTGTCGGGGGAGAAGCGATGACAAGTCTGGAGACCAGCTTCTGCCATTCTATGGCGCTTGACTTTGTCAGTCATCAGTTCAAGCATAGCGTTCACGTATGCCGATGTGTCGCCTTGGGTGATAATGCGTCCGTCAACATTGTCGGTGATGATGTCGCAAAGTGATTCGTAGGTGTTGAAAGCAATTGGGACAACTCCCATTTGTTGTGACTCTGTGAGAGTCAGCCCCCAGGACTCGCTTTTTGATGTCATCATAAAGATGGATGCTTCTTTATAATAGGGGATGGGGATCTGTCTCCCTTCAAACGAGACGGAGGGTATGCGCTCTTCCCGGATGATTCTATTATACATTTCCTTATCAGGACCAGTCCCTACAATTTTGAGAACCCAACCCTTTGATTCCGGATACTTTTTTACTTCTCCCCAAATTTTTAAAGCATCAGATATTTTTTTATGCCTATCTTCCAAACGAGAAACAATAAGCACAATCTGTTTCTTCTTGTCTAATTCATCGGCTGACAGATATTCATAAAATGACAGTCCGTTTGGAACGAATCGGAATTTGCTCGATTCTTCAAATGCTCCGAATTTACAATATCCATCTATAAAATTATGAGACAGCAGAACCACATTATCAGCATTCATGTAGGCGGATTTGTATTTATCGGCTAATGATTTCTCATATTTTCTTCTCAACAATGGATAGAGAACAAAATCGCGACCCCATCTAACGCAATCAGGAATTGATTCAGGATGACGCTTCATAATATCCTTGAATTTAAAAAATTCAAGCTCGGCCTTCGGCTGAAAATGATGCGCAAAGATCAATCGGCAATTTAGTCCCTCTATGGCTTTTCTGAATCTTGCAACATGAACGAATGCGCCTTGAACGATAATGGCATCAATCTTATTCTCGACAATGATATTGCGCAGAAATTCGATGTTCTGTTTCTCATTCCTGATGATGGGCCAGAAAAATTCATTCTCAAAGCAGTCCTCCATCTCAGTCGGAGCCTGACGTTCATAGATAGAAAAGCATCGACACCCGTGTGTCGATTTCAGTTGAGATGCAACCGTGATGGTCGTCCTTTCGGTTCCCCCCTTTGTCGAGTGTACTTTATCGCATGTGTAATAGAGAATGTTCATCTATTTTTTATTGGGCCGAGACATAGGGAGTATGCCGTCGGGAATTGTTTCAGTATTCTTGCTATTGTAAAGCTTTCCAATCTGATAATTACTGCAATGGTGCCAAGCGTCAGACAGGCAGTCTATATCTAACGAATGTTCTTTCATCGTAATCAAAATCTATTTTATGAGAAACGTAAGTTTGCTATATTGGGGAAGCAAGCTAAGTCGATAAAGAAATAAAGCAAGAAACCAAGAGGCAAAACAAACCATTGCAAGTAAACTCCATCGGTTCCCAGTGAGATTCAGTTGACGCATCACAACCATAAAGGCCATAATCACATACATATGAGTATAAAATATCCACATGCTTAGGTATCTTATGGACGTCAATTTAATGTGAATCATTTCGCTGATAATCAGCGAAATGACAAATATCGCGACCCCTCCCAAAAGAGCAAAGAGAGAATGTCCGAAGTAGAAAAGGATAATGCTTGCAGCTAAACTTACACTAATCAAAAATATCTGATAACGCTTAGAATTGATGTATAAACGAGATATAGCTCCTGCAATCATAGGTATAAATCCGTCTAACATAATGATAAGCAGGTGTTTATCCCCCCCCCATTTAGATAATGCTAAATTCGCGGGCTGGAGGTTAATAAGGATGTTTCCACAGAGCACCAGGCAGAATAAAATCAATAAGCCTGTTTTACTAAGCCAATGCACCACAACGCTCCAAATCATGAACGCAATAGCCATCGAATATAGAAACCATAGAGACTGTGCATATAGTGATCGTCCCGTAAACACAACGTTTTCGAAATAATTACGAACGATTTCGCTTACAGGCGCATTAGAATGAAGGTCTCCCCATACAGTCAAAGGTAAATATATTAAAAGCCAAACGCACCATATTCTGAAAATATGCAGCGATCGCTTTCTCAAGTATGTTGACTGCTCTTCAATTCCATTCATTGTGTCCAACTTCCCTTGGATTAAAAAGCCGGAAACGATGAAGAAAAATGGCACAGCCAAGCGAATAAACCATCGGAAAAATTCTGGGTATACTCTCGCCTCCGGCCAGAGATACTCTGGTGCATGAATGGACACCACAGCAAAAGCCATGATAAACTTTATGACATCAATACCGGGATAATTTTGTTTAATCACCATGTTCATTACTGAACTACTTTTCTCTAGGACAACGAACTCTTCATACGCCGAATAGCCCCTAATGTATAACCCAAGAATTTAGTCATTGAGGGATGCACGGTATAACCAAGAACATCCGTCACCATTAAGCCTTTGTAGGAATTAAAGGTATGGAGTCCTAAATTCCATCTTTTTATCGGAGAGGTATATTTCGACACTGTTTTGAAGACGAAATTATTGTCATTCTTAACTACTTCTTGAATTAAGAATCCATAACCGTACCTATCGTTACAGTCTTGACATGGCCTGTATAGTTTGCCTTTATAGGTAAAAAAATCGCCAGCCATACGGGCATTTTTTTCATCACCGAAATCATAAGTCTGGTAAGGAATAAATCTACCTTCTTCTTCTTTGTAAATCGAAAGTTGACTACCGCTATGATCAGGGCATATAGTGCAGAATAGATATTTATCATTATCTATCCTTACATCAACAGCGTCTGCCAGAGGCATCTCTATAATAGTTTCTATGGGAATCAGTTTATCGATAGTTTTATCATATTGGTAACAGATAAGTTTCCCAAGTTGACCATTCTCGGGAATTACATATACGTTATCGCCACATCGTCTTATTACAGGAAATGATAAATGCGTATCAATATTTAGAATAGGCTTGTTATCAATAACTTTATATTTCTTGCGGTCGATGGTGAGTTTTGCTATTCGTCCTTTCTTCTCAGGATAGTAATACTCTTCGACAAGTAATTCTATATGGTTATCTTTAACATCAAGAACAAATGGGTCTGCAAACCAGCGGTCTTTATAGCTATGTTTTACCAACTGAATGTTCAGTGGTTTACCCGAAACGATATCCTCGATGGTGTTGTTTAATATGCCTATCTCATATCGGCCAGCTAAGAGAGCCGCTATTTTACGTTCTATATACATATTTCACTTTATCAATTTTTGCTTTATGCCAGCCAACTTAATATAGGCTATTTGTTTCAGATAGTTCTTCATGCTTCTTAAAGCTTCATTAAGGTTAGCCTTCAGAGCCTCGTATTTCGACCTATAGATTCTCAGTTGGTTGAGAGTGTATATCTGGGGATGGAAATCTGACAGCTTATAGGCATAAACTCCTCTGGCAAAATTGAAGTTATAGATGCCATTTCTATACATCTCGTCAAGCGATGCAAGTAGAAGATTAGAATTATCTTGTTTCCCACGATAAAGCGTAATCCATGAAATATACTCATTCGCCAGATTGTTAACCAAAAATATTTTTCCCGCTATGGCCAACGAATCTTTTTCATGGGAATATACCGTGAGTAATCCCGCATCGTAAAGAGAACGAAAATACTTAAAGAACCTGTATTCAAAGTACTCTTTTGCTCTTATCCGAGCTTGAACCATATAATCCGCAATTCCTCGGACCTCTTCTTCGGGGAATGAGTCGGGAAGGTTGTATTTATGTAGGGATAGCGAGGATGTCCCTTTGAATCTTTTTCGAAGTTTATTGCGTTGAGAGCTGTTGCAGCTCTTAATAGAGTCGGCAAAGTCCTTATTGTTCTCATCAGGAGTCATCCGAATAACAGAATAGCCCGTAAGCGTTTTGACTGACGAGTATTCACCAAACGCGTAAAGATATGCAAGCATTCTGTTGTTTCCACATAGGTTATTGAAGCAAACCGACTTAATTTCTGCGTCGGAAATTATGTGATTACATATCTCCTTGTACATTGTATACTTTTCTATTACGGCATCAGGGATTATGCCATCGCAAAAATCAGTCAGATAGTCTATGATATGTAACTCTCCTTCCTTGTTAATATAACATGGGATTATGGCTTCAATTATTGCTCCCTGACTTTGACTGAAGCAGATTATGTATAATCTATCTTCCGGTTCATGCCAAATGTCCCATGTTATCTTATTGAACATGAATCCTTGATAGGGAGTTACCGAACTGCTCAGTCTAAACAGATCGTTCCATCTTTCTTCTAAAGCATCGAATTCTGCTTCGGTTTTTACAATGGTAATCATACTTAATATAATTATGTAATTCCCAATTTATTGTTTATCGACTGGTTTATAAGTCTTCAGTGTGCAGTGTTCCTTCCCACGAAACTTATACCAATAGAAACTCTGATCTCTCTTCCAATCTTTATGTCCATTCCATGAAGGTTTATTCGCAGGAGTAACTATAGTTGTTATCCTTTTATATCCTAGGCTCTTAATGATCCTTGACCGCTCATTTAATACCTTTTTATATAATCCTTTGCGTCGAGATGCTAAGAAGCAATAGTCATCATACATAAACGCTTCATAATCGGGTAGCTGAAATTTTGCATTAGGGGTCAGCTCCATTGCTCGAAATGCGATAAACCCGTAACATTGCACATGGTCTTGCTTGTATATCACACAACAATAATCAGAGTTTCGACATCTTTCAATTATATAATTTATCTTTTCAACACTAAGTTCCGGGATCAGCGTAGGATCAATCCAATCTTCTTCTGTAGCAATTTTAATATTGGCATCAGAAGCTTTCTCAAACGAAAAATCATCTAATGAATCACAACTTAGAGACAACACATAGTAATGTTGCCATTCAAATCCAATTGCTGATTTTATGAGAGATTTTAGTTTCGACTGTATCTTTACAATTACAATTGAAAAGAAGGTTCCTTTCTTAATGTAAGGTATACTTTTATGAATACTATCAGTAAAGCTCATTATTGTATTATAGATTGAGCTGGTGTGTGATGTAAAACTATCTTCATCTACCGTTTTATAAACAGAGACTTAAATCTAATGAAAAATAGTCTTATCCCTGGTGTGAATATATAAAGACTTGCAGACATCACTATAAAAAACAGCAATGCGAATAAGGTGTATGTTGCAACCCAAGTCAGATAATTTGACGGAGAACTCAGATTTATAATCCTCCATAAAGAAAAGACAACAATCATGGTTATTGCAAATGCAAAGATATGTTTGAAGTACATTTTAATATATCTGAAATAGGATATTCTCATGCAGTAATGAAATACAAAATATGGCTTCCAACCGGAGATTATTATGATAAGACTAATCATCGGGCCCATAAGGACACCGTTGATGCCATAATAAAATCCTAACAATATTGAAAGACCGATATTAAGAACAGCCTCAGCCACAGGCGCCCATATATCTTGATATTGGCCAAACGCTTGCTTAAATGACCCGGTGGTTGTTTCTGACATAATAATATATAATGTCATGACAATAATTAGAATAGTTGATTGATTTAAGAAAAAACCATCTCCTAGCCAAATAGCTATGAAGGGGTTAACCGCAACAGCAAACGATACGAGTAATGTGACAATAATAAGGAATTTGACAGAAAATAGCTCTTCAAATACAGACAAGCATTTCTCCATATTGCCCTCGGCTATTAGATTTCCTACACCGGATGTTATGCCGGTGAAAACTGCATTGAATATCATACGAAGACAGTTGGCAATCAGCATATAGTTGCTATAGATTGCAACCATCTTTATATCTACATAAGCATAAATCAGCAACGGACTTGATTGAGTAAGTGCAAAGCCACTAACTGCGTGAAAAAACAGTTGTTTGGTTTTGGTGATAATTACTTTGTACTTTTCTACCATTTCCTTGCCATTACTGACTTTGTTCTGTATGAACGGGAATGCTTTATTTATCGCCCTATTAAGCCTCCAGGAAGCTGCTGTGGAACCGACAACTTGAAGAATTAGCCACCAAACATAAGGATTGGGAAAGTACTTCAACACAAATATCTGGGCTATTGTTTTGTAAATGAGAGTAAAGTTGTAATTGATTGTAATCCTATATTCCTGCTGGCTTGCAGAAAACAATATCTGCTTATAGTTGACAAAATAAGTGAGTAAAGATGAATAAAGAAAGACTCCAAATGATGAATAGGCATACCATAATGGCAGTTTTATATCGCCAAAAATCATAGGGAAGAAGGCCATGAGCACAATCGCTCCAACTCCGATAATTAGCGCTACTCGCCTATAAAGCCATCCTTGAACATGAACAATCTCGTTAATTGTATCATACTCCTTGCGTGCTATCGGCCCATACAAACAGAATGCCACTGCACCACCGATTCCTAGCTCGGCAATGTTAAGAAATCCAAGCAAGTTTTGAGCAGTCTGGTTAAGACCAAGAACGTCAATGCCCACATAATCGATAAAGATTTTGCGAGAATAAAAGCCTAACAGCAGGTTGACAACATAATAAAGCATTGCCACATGCCCATTCTTAATCGTTCTACCTGTACGTGATGCTACGTCATACATAAATACTTATGGAATATTGGGAAATGGTTGACAAATTTGACAACATCATCCTTTGACAGGCTTCCTCAATGAACTTGACATAATCATTTGTCTTTCATAATACTTATTTGCCATATCCATATCCGTAGTTATGA
>ULLK01013143.1_pt1 | contig 15826 bp, 10 predicted proteins | sample 1951411 | NCBI WGS metagenome assembly ULLK01 (sample SAMEA4835526, study PRJEB28245) | human gut metagenome | biome: gut microbiome; material: fecal sample | place: Denmark | collected 2008 | reverse complement strand
AGGATTTACTGATGAAGAACGAAATAAAATGACAGAATTGTTAAATTCAGGATATATAGATACATTTAGATATTTTAATAAAGATACAATAAAATATACATGGTGGAGTTACATGCATCAGGCAAGATTAAAAGATATAGGTTGGAGAATAGATTATTTTATAGTAAATAAAGAATTTATAGATAGAATTTTGAAATCAACAATATATACAGATGTTCTTGGTTCTGATCATTGTCCAATAGGAATCGAATTAAAAGAAGTTTAATAATTTACAATTATTTGATATAATAAGTAAGCAAAGGAGGAGCACATATGGAAAAATTAACAAGAGAAGAAGTTTTACATGTAGCAGAACTTGCACGTATAAAATTAAGTGAAGAAGAAATAGAAAAATACCAAGTTGAATTAAAAAAACTATTAAATGACGTTGAAAAAATAAATGAAGTAAAAGGGTATGACGATGAGATATTAATTTCTTGTTGGGAAGAAAATACTAAACTAAGAAAAGACGAAAAAGGAGAAATGTTAAATCCAAAAGAAGTATTAGAAAATGTCCCTCGTCATAGTGGAAATTATATAGCAGTACCAGTAGTAATAAGTGGAGGCGAAGGAGCATAATGAGATATTTAGATAAAACAATACAAGAAATTCATGAATTATTAAAAAATAAAAAGATAAAGCCAATTGACCTTGTTGAAGAGTCATTTGAAAGAATTGAAAATAATAAAGAGTTAAATGCATATATTACATTAAACAAAGAAGAAGCAATCACTAAGGCTAAGGAGTTGGAAAATAAAGAAGTAGATAATCTTTTATTCGGCTTACCAATAGCTATTAAAGATAATATTGTAACAAAAGGATTAAGAACAACATGTGCATCTCATATGTTAGATAATTTTATGCCAATTTATAACGCAACTGTTATTGAAAAAATAAATGCTAAAAACATGATTATTATTGGTAAAACAAATATGGATGAATTTGCTATGGGCTCTAGTTCTAGAACATCATACTTTGGTGCTCCAAAAAACCCATGGAATAAAGAAAAAATATCAGGAGGATCATCAGGAGGTTCTGCAACAACAATAGCAGCACGAGATGTATTATTTGCCCTTGGTAGTGATACTGGAGGTTCAATTAGACAGCCGGCAAGTTATACAGGAATTGTTGGAATGAAGCCAACATACGGTAGAATTTCAAGATTTGGATTAGTTGCTTTTGCATCAAGTCTAGACCAAATTGGTCCAATGACAAAAAATGTTTATGAAAATGCAGCACTTTTAAATATCTTAGTAGGAAAAGATGAAAAAGACTTAACATCTGTAAACAAAGATGAAGAGGACTTTACAAGATTAATTGGAAAAGATATAAATGGCATGAAAATAGCAATACCAAACTTCTTTATGAGTGATATTGTTTCAGAAGAAATAAGAGAAAAAGTAAAAGCAACAATAAAACTTTTGGAAAATAGTGGAGCAGAAGTTGAATATGTAGATATTAAATATATAGAAAATGCTGTTACATTATATCAAATAATTGCGATGGGGGAAGCAAGTTCAAACTTAGCAAGATTTGATGGAATAAGATATGGTCATTCAACAGAAAATCCTGAAAATATAGATGATTTATATTTACAAACAAGACAAGAAGGATTTGGAGAAGAAGTAAAACGAAGAATTATGGTAGGTTCATATTTGTTAAGTGGAGAAAATGCAAAAACATATTATAATAAAGCATTATCAATCAGAGATGACATTAGAAAAGAGTTTAAAAAATGCTTCGAAAAGTATGATTTAATTATTGGACCAACAACTACAACAACAGCATATAATCTAACAGATCCAATGGATGATCCATCTAAATCATTTATGGACGACGTATTAGTAATTCCAGTTAACATGGCAGGGCTACCAGGATTAAATATTCCAGTAGGTTTTGATAAGAACCATATGCCAATTGGAATGCAAATAATTGGTGATTCATTTGAAGAAGCAAAGATTTATCAATTAGCAGCCTATCTTGAAAAAAAATTAAACTTAGAACTAAACCCAAATGGAGGTGAAAATAATGACTAATTATATTCCAACAATAGGTGTAGAAGTACATGTTGAATTGAAAACTAAAACAAAAATATTTTCAAACTCTACTAATGGGTATGGAGAAATGGCTAATTCATTAACCAATGTTATTGATTTAGGTTATCCAGGAACTCTACCAACATTAAATGAAGAAGTAATTAATCTAGCAATAAGAGCTGCAACTATTCTTAATTGTAAAATAAGAAGAACAATGCATTTTGATAGAAAAAATTATTTTTATCCAGATAATCCAAAAAATTATCAAATAACACAAGCAAGAACACCTATTGGATATGATGGCTATGTTGAAATAGAAGTAGATGGTAAAAAGAAAAAAATTGAAATAGAAGAAATGCACATTGAAGAAGATACATGTAAAAGTGCTCATAGAGGTACAAAGACGTTATTAGATTTTAATAGAGCAGGAGTGCCACTTATAGAAATAGTTACAAAACCATGTATGTCAAATGGAGAAGAAGCAAAACTATATCTAGAAAAATTAAAAGAATTATTATTCTATGCAAACATAAGTGACTGCAAGATGGAAGAAGGATCTATGAGAGCAGACGCAAATGTATCTATAAGGAAAAATATTGAAGAACCATTTGGAACAAAAGCAGAAATTAAAAATATAGGTTCAATTTCTAATGTTAAATTAAGTATTGAAAAAGAAATAGAAAGACAAAGTAAATTATATGATAATGGAGAAACATTCAAACCACAAACAAGACGTTTTGATGATAAACTACAAGACACAGTTTTAATGCGTGTAAAAGAAACTGGAAATGATTATCGATATTTCCCAGAACCAGACATTCCATTTGTAATAATTACTGACGAAATGATTGAAAGTGCAAACAAAGAAACTCCAATGATGCCAGAAGAAAGAAGAGAAAAATATCTAGCAAGAGAAGTAAGTGAAATAAATGCTAACAAACTTATTCAAAATAGACCACTAAGTGACTATTTTAATACTCTATTAGATGAGAAAATTGATTTTAAAATTGCATCTAATTTACTTTTAGGAGACATTTCAGCATATTTAAATAAAAATGAGAAGGAAATAACAAATACAACACTTACTAAAGAAAGATTTATAGAACTAGTAAATGATTATTCAAATAATACAATTACAAGTAAAAATTTAAAAGATATAATAGATGATGTTTTAGAAAGTAATAAGACAATAAAAGAAATTATTAAAGAAAAAGGCATTGAAAATATAACAGATGATACAGAAATAAGAAATATAATAAAAGAAGTAATAATTTCAAATGAAGAAAGTGTTACTGATTATAAAAATGGTCATGATAGAGCAATCAAATTCTTAATGGGTCAAGTTATGAAAATGACAAAAGGAAAAGCAAATCCTAAGATGGCTATGGATATTTTGATTGAAGAACTACAATAATTCCAAGTTGAAAATAGAAATCACATAGTGTATAATGAAAATATATTAGGATGTGAGAATATGAAAAAATTGAAAAAGAATAAAAGTACAATCGTTGGAATTTTAGTATTCATCCTTGTGTTAGCAGGGATTTTTGCTATGAAAAGTGTAATGTCATCAGATGAGGCTAAAGCTATTTATGGTTCAAGATTAGATGGTATAAAAGATGTTGAAATAACAAATGAAACTACTGATAAAGTAGAAAAAAAATTATCATCACAAGCAACTTCTACAAATGTAAAAGTTGCCGGTAGAATTATTAATATAATTGTAAAAGCAAAAACCGATACAACACTTGAAAAAGCAAAAAAATTAGGAGAAGAAGCAGTTAGTGTATTTAGTGATAATGAAAAGAAGTATTATGATATTCAAATCTTTATAACAAATGATAAAAATACAGAACAATTTCCAATCATAGGTTATAAACATCATAGTAATGATAATATATCATGGACAAAAGATAGAGCGGAGAGTTAGTATGAAAAAAAAGTTATTAGTAATAATTCCCATTATAATTGCTGTAGTAACTTTCTTTTATGTATATAGATATTACAATAAGGAAGATAAAACAACCACATTGACGGTATCAGAAAAAAGATGGGTAGAAAATAATAAAGATCTAGAATATGATTTTGAAATAGTAAACGATTATCCATTATATGGTTTAAATGGAGAAGGAGTAATATTTGATTTTATAAATGACTTTGAAGATAAAATTGGTATTACATTTAATAAAATATCGTATTTAAAAACAACCAATCCAAATACAAATAGTTATAGAATAAGAATATTAGACAATGATGAAAAATTATCAAAAAATGATTTATTCTTATTTGATGACAATTATGTTGCTGTAGGAAAAACATATCAAAGAATAAATCATGTTCAAGATATGAAAAACTTAAAATTTGGAGTTTTTAAAGAAGATAAAGATGAAATAAGTTATTATTTAAAAAGTGGAACAAACTTATCATATGAAACTTATGATAGTATTGCTAACTTATATAAAGCATTAGACAATGGAACTGTAAATATGATAATAGTTCCAAATATAATGTATTTAGACTATACTATAAAAAATGATAAGTATTCTATAAATTATTATTTCACAGAATTAGAAAAGCAAATTGTATTAACATTAAGTGATGATAATAAAGAATTAAATACAATAGTTACAAAATATTATAATAAATGGAAACAAACAAATTATATTAGTGAATATAATGATGAATACTTAGATTACTATTTAAAAAATAATAGTATAGACGCTAAAACAAAAGCAAAACTAATTTCAAAGAACTATGTTTATGGATATGTTGAAAACTTACCATATGAAAAGAAAGTTCATGGAAAAGTTGCAGGTATTGCTGGAGAATACATTGACAGAGTATCTCGTCTTGCAGATATTAATTTTGAATACAAAAAATACGATTCAATAAAAGATTTAAAAGAAGCAATTGATAATAAAGAAGTAGATGTTTATTTTGATTACTATAATTATGGAAATAAAAACTACTTATCAACTGTTTCAACTTTTATAGAAGATTACGTGGTACTTGGAAGACAAAAAGATAATCATATAGTCAACACATTCGAAAGTCTAAAAGGTCAAGACTTAGCAATGTTAAAAGATGACTCACTTTATAATTACTTTAAAAATAATTCAAGAGCAAATATTAAATTATATGATAATTTAGATGATTTAGTAGAAAATTCAGGATCTAGAATAATAGTAATTGACAACGAAATATATTATTATTATCAAACAAATAAATTTAAAAATCTAAAATTATTATATAAAGATAATATGATGAATGATTATAAATTTATGATAAAAAAAGATAATGAAGCATTCTATAACTTAGTAAATTATATAATAAATACTAATTCTTATTATAACTATAGAAATTCAGGTATAGAAAATTTAAAAGCATCAATATTACAAGATTCTACTCTAGAGCAAGTATATACAATAGTTTTAATAGTAGTATTTACACCACTTATTATTTTAGGATTAGCCTTTGCTTTCTTGAAAAAGAAAAAAGCAAAGAAAAGAGTAAGGATTATTGATAGACAAAAATATACAGATATGTTAACATCACTAAAAAATAGGAACTATTTAAATGCTATGATGCAGGAATGGGAAGATTGTGAAGTATTCCCTCAATCAATAGTAATAGTTGATTTAAATAATGTTAAATACGTTAATGATAATTATGGTCATGAAGAAGGAGATCAATTAATCATTAAGGCTGCAGGAATTTTAGTAAATACACAATTAGAAAATAGTGAAATCATAAGAACAGATGGAAATGAATTCTTAATATATCTTGTAGGATATAGTGATAGACAAATTAGTACGTATACTAAAAAACTAGCAAAAGAGATGAAAAATCTTCCACATGAATTTGGAGCAGCAATAGGTTATAGTATGATAACTGATGAAATTAAGACATTAGATGATGCTATTAACGAAGCAACTCTAGAAATGATTACTAATAAGGAAGAATACAAGTAAAAGGTGATAACATGGAAAAAGCAAGGAAATTTATACTGAAAATATTCGAACTTTTAATGAAACCAGAAATGAGAATATTGCCAGGACAACTTGCTTTTTTTCTTGTTATGACAGTAATTCCATTAGTAGCATTAATAGCAACAATAGCTGCGACACTTTCCATTTCAACAGAAGTCGTTAGTGTTGCAATATCATCATCAGTTCCAAAAGAAATAGCAGAAATGTTAAATAGTATAATACAAGGTCAAGGGATTTCATTTAATATCATAGTTTTCTTCTTCTCAGCTTTCTTACTAGCATCAAATGGAGCATATTCAATGATAAATACATCAAATGAAATATATAAGATTGCTCCAAGCAATATGATAAGTAGAAGAATAAAAGCAATTATTATGACGTTTATTTTTGTAGGACTATTTCTATTTTTAATACTAGTACCAGTATTTGGAAGTAGTATTTTTAAAATAATAGTAGAAATTACAGGAAATACGAAACTTGTATTATTTTTACAAAATTTTCTATCAATATTAAAATATCCAATTATGCTGATAATATTATTTATGAATATAAAACTAATATATGTTATCGCACCAGACAGTGAAATACCAGAAAATTCCACTAATATAGGAGCAGCATTTACATCTCTTGGTTGGATGTTATCATCAGAAATATTTGCTTTCTATATAGAAAAATTCACAAAATATGATGTATTCTATGGTAACTTATCTAATATTTTAGTTTTATTATTATGGATATACTTACTTTCATACATATTTGTTTTAGGAATGACAATAAATGCAAGTTATAAAGAAGATTAAATTCTTCTTTTTTCTTTACAAGCAATTTAGAAAAAATAAGCAATAAACAGCAAATTAAAAGAAATAGTGTGAATATCTAATAAACAATTATGAAAATATATAGAAAAACATTATTCTTTATAAAAAGTATGGTAAAATATATAGTATAGTAGGTAAGTCAAGATAATTGAAAATAATATATAATAGTGCTATAATAAATTGAGCAAAGTGAAGCGAGGTAATATATGAAAAGAATAAAAATAGTCGTAAACGAAGCAAAAGACAAAATAGTTAGTCTAGCCAAAAAAATAAAAAAAGAACATTTAATAAAAGAATATTTTAAAAATAATATATTATTTCTAACATTTGTCATTGCTGGAGTATTAAGTTCAACAATACTTAGATTCTTCTGTATGCATACTGTAGAAAATTATCTGTCATGGAAAGCAGTACTTGCAGATACTATAGTTGTAACTGCAATAGGAGCCTTTGGATACTTATTTAAACCTAAGAATAGATTTGCTTATTATATGTCATTTAATGTATTTTTAACAGCAATATGTATGATAAATTCGGTATATTATACATTCTATACATCATTTGCATCAGTTTCAATGTTATCACTTACGCAATATATTGGTGATGTTGGAGATGCTGTAGTAGAAAATGTATTGCAACTAAAAGATTTGGTTTACTTATTATCACCTTTAGCATTAATTTTAGTTCATTTAAAATTAAAAAAGAAAAATTATTATAAGAAATTTGAACTAAAATCAGATAGAAAGAAAAAAACAATAAAAACGTTAAGTTTTACTGGAGTATTACTAGTATTATTCTTAGTAACATTATCTTCTCTTGACGTATCGAGATTTGTAAAACAATGGAATAAAGAATATATAGTTATGCGATTTGGTATTTATATATATCAAGCAAATGATTTAGTTGTATCTCTTCAACCAAAAATAAACTCAATGTTTGGTTATGAAAAGGCAAAAAAAGCATTTGATGAATATTTTGATGGAAAAGATGAAGTTCAAACAAATGAATATACAAATGTATTTGAAGGTAAAAATGTTATTGTTATTCATGCTGAGAGTATGATGAGAAATGCTATGAATTTAAGTTTTAATGATATAGAAGTAACACCAACATTAAACAAATTATCAAAAGAGGGCATGTACTTCTCAAACTTCTATTCACAAGTAAGTGTAGGTACAAGTAGTGATTCAGAACTAACATACAATACATCACTAATGCCAACAAAGAGTGGAACAGCATTTGTATCATATTCAGATAGAGACTATATTTCAACACCAGAATTATTAAAAGAAAAAGGTTATTATACATTTAGTATGCATGCTAATAATGCAGATTTTTGGAATAGAAGAGCAATGCATAAAAGTTTAGGATATGACAGATTCTTTAGTAAAAAAGATTATAAAGTAACAAAAGAAAATACAATAGGACTTGGATTATCAGATAAAGAATTCTTTAAACAATCAATTTCTAAAATAAAGAAAATTGCAGAAAAGAATGATAAATGGTATGGATTATCTATTATGTTGTCTAATCATACACCATTTTCTGATGTTGAAAAGTATGGAGAATATTTGGTAGATATAAAAGGTACAGAAACAAAAGAAGATGGAACAACAGAAGAAGTAACATATCCATATATGGAAGGTACTAAACTTGGAAATTATTTTAAATCAATTCATTATGCCGATAGTGCCTTAGGTGAATTTATAAATGAATTAGATGAAGCAGGCTTACTTGAAAATACGATAATAGTATTATATGGAGACCATGATGCTAGACTTCCAAGAGCAGATTATAATAAATTATATAACTATAATATGGAAACACATGAATTCTTAACAGAAGAAGATCCGAATTATAAAGAATATGATTCATTCCAATATGAAGTAGGAAGAAGAGTACCATTCATAATTTGGTCAAAAGACATGGCTGGAACAGATTTAAATAAAGAAATAACAAATGTAATGGGAATGTATGATGTAATGCCAACACTGGGTAATATGTTAGGATTTCATAATAAGTATGCTCTAGGACATGATATATTTAACATAAATGAAAATAATATAGTAGTATTCCCTAATGGGAACTGGGTAACAAATAAGATGTATTATAATAGTCAAAAAGCAGCTTATTTACCATTATCAGATGACCCAATATCAGAAGAAGAAATTTCAAATAATTCAGAATACGCTAATAAATTATTAGATGTCTCAAATGATATAATTGTATTCGATTTGTTAAATGAAGATAAAAATAAAGATTCAAGTACAAAGAAATAGAAGGGAGTATTTATGAAATTAAAAAAAGGCGTTAAAAGATTCTTAATTGCAGTAGTAATAATATTAGTAGCAGTGTTAGCATTCTTCTTATTCAAAAATTTAGATTCAAACCAAGAGACAAAAGAAGTAAAAGTTGTAAGTAAAATAAGTGAGTATGGTTATACGTTAAAAGATTCTAAAACAAAAGCTTATAAAGATATGTTTAAAGATTTAAAAGAAATATTACAAAAAGATAAAGTAGATGAAGAAGCATATGTTAAACAAATATCTAAGATGTTTATTTATGACTTTTACTCACTAAATGATAAAGCGTCTAAAACAGATATTGGAGGAACAGATTTTGTATATACTGAAATACTTGATAATTTCTTATTAAATGCACAAGATACATACTATAAATATGTTGAAAATAACATTTATAATGATAGAAAACAGTCACTTCCAATAGTTGATGAGACTTCAATAAAAATAGATGATATAAATAGTGCTGCATATGCATATGGAACTAAAACAGATGAGAAAGCCTATGCAGTAAAAGCAACTTGGAATTATACAGACGATGAATATTCTGATTATCAGAAAGAAGCAACATTAGTTTTCATACATGATGGAAAAAAATTATCATTAGTAGAACTACAATAAGTAGTTCTTTTTTTTAGTTTAAATACACAATAAAAGAAGTGTATCAAACACTTCTTATTCAGCTTTTTCCTCGCCTGTAGAGGGTTTTTCATTGCCATTATTATTATCGCCATCAGCACCAGTATTGTCTTTATTATTATCATCTTTATCATCTTTAGTTGAACTATTATTATTATCAGAAATATTGTTATTATTGTTATTATTCTTATTATTATCTGTCTTTTTGTCATCAGTCTTAGTTGTTGTATCTTTCTTAGTATCACTACTAGTAGATTTACTACCAGATAAAGTAAGAACTATATTTCCTTTAACTAAATCAGTACGCTTATTAGCTGGAAAATTTTGTGAAATTACATGACCTCCACTACCTTTAAATGTAACTGATAATCCAAGCTTAGCAGCAGCAGCTCTTGCTTGAGCCTCAGTATCACCAGTAAAATCAGGTACTAAATTATATGAACCATTACTTGTATTATAAGGACCTTCACCAATTACCTTTACTTCATAAGGATTATTAATAGAAAAACTAAATTTCTTAATAACTTTATGATCAGCAAGTTCAAGATTTTCTTTCATAGCTTGAATTATATCTTTACGACTACTCTTATTAGGAACATAATCCCAAAGTACCATTCTAGCACGTTCATCATAAATCATTTGACCAGTTCCTTGTAAATATAATCTTTGAACATTGATTAAATTAGAAGTATCTGTACTAACACTTTTCTTTAATATATCTTTACCAACATTATAGAAAGATAAAATCTGTTTAGTAGTTAAATTAGTATCCATACTATTAGATACGGTATTTAATATATCTATAAATGTTGAAACATCATTAATAGTTTTAATCTTATTAATTAAAGCCATTATTATTTCTTGCTGATGTTCAGCTCTACCAAAATCACCATTAGCAAGTTGCTTTCTATTTCTTGCGTAAACTAATGCCTGTTCACCATTTAATGTTTGATGACCAGGTTGAATACATATTTCATCTCCTCGAGAAGAGTCATCAGTACAAAGAACCTTAGGAACATCAACTTCAACACCACCAACAGCGTCAACTAATTTTACAAGACCTTTGAAATTAATCTTAGCATAATAATCAATATTAACATCAAAATAATCTTGAATAGTACTAATCATACAATCATTACCATAAGCGGCAGCATGAGTAATTTTATTTTCAGGTTTACCACTCCAGCAAGCAATAGGAACATAACTATCTCTTGGAATAGAAAACATAGTTGCATTTAATGTTTTAGGATTAAATGTAAGTAATATTAATGTATCACCATTTGCAATAGCGTTTTGTTCAAGAACTTCATCAGTAGAATCAATTCCCATAAGTAACATTGTAAATGGTTCAGTTATACTTTTACCAGAAGATGCTGTTTCAACAGCAGAACTGCCAGCTTTTCTCATCTTCTTACTTTTCTTAGCAATAACTTTAGTTTCACTTTCAATATTTTCATAACCAGTTATTCCAGAAAACATTGAAACATAATGATTAGAAATAAACATTGCATCCAAATCACCACTATATAAGTCAACTAGCATACTAGTATAATTATCATAATCAGTAACTTCATTTTCATCATTCAAATTATTTTCTTTAATAATTTCCTTAGGAATAATTGCTCCTTCAGGATTAGTATCATCTTTTAAAATACCAATTTTCATATCTTTAACATCACTAATATCATTAGCTTGATTAGTACTCATAACAAGTAAATCAGAGGTGTATGTAACAAAAGTCTTATTTAAACCATTAATCTTACCATATACATAAAAAATTGTTCCACCAATAAGTAAACAAATTATTGTATAAAGAATTATTAAGAACATAAATAATTTCTTCTTAGGTTTTTTCTTTTTTTTAGTCTCATCAAATTTTCTGATTCTATGACACTTAAATATAATAATTAAATCAAGTAAAACTAAGACTCCAATAACAATATAACGAATTAAAGTTTCAATAGAACTAAGTAGTAATATCTCATATATTGAAAATATACTACTTGCTACTGCAATAATAACAAAGAAAATCATGAATTTATTAAATAAACTAGACTTTCCTTTCTTCCTTTTCTTAGACATAAACTCCTCCATATAAATAAAACTCTTATTATAAAATTATAACCAATAAATGATTATTTTACAAGTGGAGTAAAAATACTTATATAATAAGGAAAAAACAAATGTAAACAACATGTAAATAATGAACAAAAAAGAAATATGTCTATCTTTAAAAATTAAGACCTGCTATAATATACTTATAAAAGTAGGATAGGAGGTATATGTTATGAAAAAAAACAAATGGTTTTTTATAACCAGTATTTTTGTCTTATTTTTCATAAGTAAAAGTGTTTATGCCTTCGATGTAAATAACTATAAAGATAAATCTTTATGTGGAAATTTTGAAGTAGCGGGTTTTCATTCGGACGGTGTAATTGATCCTGTAGCATGTAAATCATCATATAACGAAGCAAAAAGTTGGATGAGAAGTAATGGTGCAAAAGACTTAGCAATCATGACAAAAGTAAACGGAAAAACTAAAATAATTGATGCTAATGTTGCACTATTAGATTTAAGTGTTAATCCAGATACTTTGACTTATTTTTTCTCAAATAGTGAGTTAACAGGTAGTGCTTATACGTATATGGATACAGGTTCACTATATGGAGGAGTAGATGGAGCACATATAGAATCTGGATACTCTAATGCAAAAGGAGTATGGACTGCTAAGGTAAGAATTGGTAATTATACAGGTTGGATTACTCAAAATGCTTATGAAATAGTACCAATAACATGGATTAATTCATCTAGTTCATATGATGTGACAGAAGAATATATAAGACATAATTATGTTGCAAAAATACAAAACTATTATAGTGGAAGTAGTGGAAGAGTAATTGGACCAAAACCAACAATGTTAAGTGTTGGTAAGTATTATTCATTTGATGGTCATTATTTTTATAATAACTTAGAGACTTTAATTAAAGATTATAAAAATGGTAATTATAATAATTCAGTAAATAAAAACGACGTGTATTATAACTATTATATGTATCTTTCAAATCATACAAAAACAAGTTATTCAAGTATTAATATAGATGAATATATAAGAAATAATTTAGGAATAAAATTAGATGCTTATGGAAAATATCAAAGGGGGCAAGAAGGTTCAAGATTATATGGTTCAGGAACATTTTTCTATTATGCTCAACAAAAATATGGAGTAAATGCAATTCTTGCACTTAGTTTAAGTAGAAACGAAACAGGAAATGGAAAGAGTAAATTAGCAATTGAAAAGAATAATGGATTTGGACTTAATGCTGTAGACTCTAATCCAATACATGCTGCTAACTGGTATCCAACTTTTTCAAGTAGTATTTTAGGATATGCTTCTAAATGGATAACAGATGGTTATGCTTATCCAAATGATTGGAGATATTTTGGTCCTCAATTTGGAGATAAGTTTATAGGAATGAATGTTAAGTATGCATCAGATACGTATTGGTCAGAAAAAATGGCTGCTAATTATTATGCTTTAGATAAGGCCTTAGGTTTACAAGACTATAATTATTATCAATTAGGAGTAGTAACAGGACCAACAAATGCATATAAGGATGCTAGTACTTCATCAAAGTTTGTATATAAATATCCAGAGGCAGAAGACGCAGTAGTAATAACTGGAGAAGTAATAGTTAACGGAGAAAAATGGTATAAATTAGTTAGTGATTTAAACGTAAATAATAATTATGATTATGTTAAATCATCAGATTATGATTGGAATAAAGAAGTATATGTAAAAGCAAGTCAAGTTAAAAAGATAAATAAAGGAAAAAATGGCTATACATCGCCTAATTCAGTAACTGACTATCAAGATAGTAAGTACACATATAACTTATTAATAGAGAATCATGAAAAATCTCCTAAAGTGGGAAAATCTAATAAAAATACTAATTATTATTATGATTCAACTCTAACTAGAAGTAATGGACAAACTCTATTAAACGATAGATACGTAATAGTTCATACAATTGCTTATAGTGGAAATACACCAGTTGCTTATTTAGTATCAAGTGATTACTTTAAAGACCAAAAGCACTGGGTTGCTGCAAATGATATAACACTAACAACAAATTCAATTGGAAAAGTATCAGTAACTACATCATCTAATGAATATACATGGGTAAACTATAATACTGAAGATGCATCATATTCTAAAATAAGTGGATTATATACAGAGACATATGTACCAGTTTTAGGACAAGAAAAAGTAGGCGATAATACATGGTATAAAGTACCAGTATCATTAACATCAAATAATAATGTATATGGTTATACACTAGCAAGTGCACCTAACGTGTCAGTAACATTGTCAAAACCAGTAGTTGAAAATAATAAACCTGAAATTATTGCAGCAGATAAAACAATTATCGAAGGTGATAAATTTAATAATCTAGATGGAGTAAAAGCAACTGACTTTGAAGATGGAGATATTACAAAGAATATTAAAGCTAGTGGTAATGTAGATACAACAAAACCAGGAAAATATAAATTAACTTATGAAATAACTGATAAAGATGGTGCAACAACAACAAAAGAAATAACAATCACAGTAAAAGAAAATCAAGTTCCTGTAATAGATGCAACAGATAAAACTATTAAGGTTGGAGATAACTTTAAAGAATTAGATGGAGTAAAAGCAACAGATGAGGAAGACGGAGATATCACAAAAGATATAAAAATAAAAGAAACAACAGTCGATATAAAAACACCAGGAATTTATAAAGTGATTTATGAAGTAAAAGATTCTAAAGGAAAAACAACAATTAAAGAAATTAAAGTAACAGTAGAGAAAAAAGAAGATGATAAAAAAGACGATAATATAAATCCAGGAGATTCAGATTTAGACTTAGATGATTTAGATGAAGCAGATGGAATGTTCTACTTAGACTACATGAAAGTTGTAAATAATAAATTACAAATAAAAGGATATAATACAATAAATGGAATAGACAATGATTTAGATACAGATATTAAGTATTTTATAATGTATTATAATATTGATACAGAAGAATATAGTATTGATGAGATGAATAGAATAGAGAATAAAAAAGAAATAACAAGACCAGTATTTGGACCAGATGATAAAGAATACACTTACTCATGGTTTAAATATGACTTTGACTTAAAAGATTTAGATAATGGAAATTACATATTATCAGTAATTTCTATGACTGATAATGAGTATTCTGCAAATATCATCTCAAACTCATTAAATAAAGAACAAGTAACATCATTCAGTGGAGAAAAAAAAGTAGTAATAAGAAACAATTATAACTATAAAGAATCCCCAGTAGAATTAATAGTAAGAGATAATGAGTTAGCTAAAAAGACTGCATCATCTTACTATAATCAATACGATACTGTAAGGACATTAGAATTTACTGATAATAAATTACATATAAAAGGACTATCTTATTCATATGGAATAAATTTAGGAAAAGATAAAGATATTACAAGAAAGATAATATTTGAAAATAAAAAAACATATAAAACATATAGTTATGATTTAGGCTATACATTAGATGGTTTATATGAAGCAATATTACCTGATGATGATAACTTATCAAAAGATAAAGCTTGGTATGACAAAACAATAGATTTAAAAGAATTACCAAAAGGTACTTATACAATCTATATCACAACAAGTGCCAATATTACAGATATTTCAGAATTACCTAATAGTTTAAATAAAGACTTATCAAAAATAAAAACGACTATTGATAATAAGAAATATTCATTTGATACTAACTTTGATAGAGATAGTAGGATAGAGTTAATTGTAGAATAACAGGAAATTCCTGTTATTTTTCTATTAATTAGTATTTATAACAAACCTGCATAATTATTTATAAGTTTTACTAGAAAATAAAAAATATATTAAGAAAAAAAATGTAGATATATATACTTGAAAATAGTAAAAGTACAATTTGTTTTAATTAATAAAG
>ULLK01007930.1_pt1 | contig 15967 bp, 10 predicted proteins | sample 1951411 | NCBI WGS metagenome assembly ULLK01 (sample SAMEA4835526, study PRJEB28245) | human gut metagenome | biome: gut microbiome; material: fecal sample | place: Denmark | collected 2008 | reverse complement strand
TATCTATGAAGTAGGAATTTTGGTTGGTGACAATCAAAGTGATAAATTAAAAATTGTCATTTGTTCTTTGATTTTTACATGGTTGAGTGTTATAATATAGTCGGTTTTTTAATTGGTGAGAGGGAGCGGTTGAAATGGCTGAATTAAATCTTAGAGAATTTAAATCAAAATTAGAAATGGAATTAAAAAAAAGTTCTAGTGTTTTTGTTATGGGACACAATGAGCCAGACTTTGATGCGATAGGTTCAGCATTTGGTCTATATGTTTGGGCAGTTCAAAATGATAAGAATGCATATATTATTGTTGATGATGATGAATCTAAAATAGAACCTGGTGTAAAGAAAATAATAGATGATAATAGAGATATTGTAAGAATTATTAATAAGGAAGAGTTTAGAAAAAAGGTTAATGATAATTCTATCTTAATTGTAACAGACACAAATAAAAAAAGTTTAATTTCCCTAAAAGAAGAGTTGGATAAATTTAGAAAAGTTATTGTAATTGATCACCACACAAAGGATGAGCATTCTATAAAATCAGATTTAGAATATATTGATCAGTCGACATCAAGTGCCTCAGAAATAGTTGCAAGACTTCTTAATATGGGAAAAATAAAATACTCTAGTAGAGTTGCAAATTATTTACTAGCAGGTATAAGCTTAGATACTAAGAGATTTAAACAAAACACAACATCAACAACACATGATGTTGCTGAAAAACTACTTGTAAGAGGTGCTGACATTGACTATGTAAACAATTTATTTTTAGAAGAGTTTGAAAATTATTGTAGAATATCAAATCTAATAATAAATGGAACAATAATAAAGAAATATACTGATTCTCTTGCACCAATAACAGTTTCTTTTACACTAGATAGAGCAAATCCTAAAACTATTTATTTAAAAGAAGATTATGCAAAAGCTGCTGATAGAATGATGAAATTTAATGGAATTGATGCCTCATTCGCTTTAGGATATGTTGATGAAGAAACAGTGCATATATCTGCAAGAGGCGGAAAAAAAGTAAATGTAGGTAAAATTATGGAGCAAGCCTATGGCGGAGGAAACTTTCAAAGTGCTGGTGGAAGAGTAGTAACTGACGATATTACTGCAGTCGAAAACTTACTTATGGAAAAAGTACCTATAGGTGTTTCAGATGAAGAAGAAATAATTGAAAACCCACCTGTTGTTAAAAAAGTAAAACAGATGAAAAAGAAAAAATATAGATTATGAGAGAAATTACAAAAAATTTCTTTTTTTTTATGAATAATAAGATAGGAGGTGTTAATTATTACATTCAAATATCGTTATAGAAAACAAATAGTAATAGGAATATTTATTTTATTTTTACTGGTAGGAGGAACAATACTTACAATATTTATGTTTCAAAGTGATAAAAAAGATAAAAGTGACCTCGTAGTATCTACAGCTACTAACTCTTTAAAAAAGAAATCAAAAAAAGAAAATATTGAAAACTATAAAGTTGATATTAAGGGAGAAATACTAACTCCAGGAATATATACTTTAAAAAGTAATTCTAGAGTAATTGATGTTATAGAAATGTCAGGAGGCTTAACAGAAAATGCGGATACCTCTGTTATTAATCTAAGTAAAAAAATAACAGATGAAATGGTCATAATAATTTATAGTAAAAGTGAAGTAAAAGACTTTGAAAAAACAAAAGAAACAGAAAAAATTGTTCAAGAAAAATGTATTAAAAAAGATGAAAATGCTCTAAAAAATGATGCCTGTATTACAGATTCGGTAAAAACAAGTGGTAAAGTATCAATAAACACAGCAACAAAAGAAGAATTAATGACTTTAACTGGTATAGGAGACTCTAAAGCAGAAGATATAATAAAATATCGTGAAGAAAATGGTCTATTTAAAACAATAGAGGATATAAAAAATGTATCTGGAATAGGAGATAGCTTATTTGCTAAAATTAAGGAAAATATTACTACATGATACTTTATTTTATATAATATTTACTTTAGTAATATTACTTACTATATTTAGATTGAGTATAGTTAAGAAATCAATTTGTAACACAAATACAAAAAATATAGAAGGTATAGTAAAAGACATTCATATAATAGATGACAAAGTAGATATAACTCTAAAAGCAAAGGAAGATTTAATAGTAACTTATTATAAAAAAGATAAAGAACAAATAAACATTAACTTAGGAGATAAAATTTTAGTAATAGGCGAATTTACTAAGCCTGCCTCTCCAAAAAGTCAATATTTATTTAATTATAAAAAATACTTAGAAAGAAAAAATATTTATTTCAAAGTACAAGCAACATCTATCATAAAACTAAAAAATAATAAAAATATATTTTATGAAATTAAAAAAATAATTATAAAAAGAATTCCAAATAGATATCTCTATACTTTTATTTTAGGAGATAAGAAATATTTAGATAAAGATGTCATAAGAAGTTATCAAGAAAATGGAATAAGTCATTTATTCGCAATAAGTGGTATGCATATAACTCTACTTACTGGCATGTTATCCAAGTTATTAAAAAAAACTAAAATAAGTGAAGAACAAGAATATTTTATAATAACTATATTTCTAATAAATTATTTAATAATAGTAGGTATTACTCCATCAATTCTACGAGGAATATTGTTCTATATATTTTTTACACTAAATAAACTCTATTATTTTTATATAAAACCAGTAAATATCTATTTATTCATTATATCTTTATCATTACTTATAAATCCAAATTACTTATTTGACATAGCATTTCAATATTCTTATTTAATAAGTCTTTCTCTAATAAGTCTTTCAAGTACCCTTCAAAGTAATAACTATATAAAAAGTTTATTAAAAGTATCAATTATATCTTTTATAGTAAGTATTCCAATAACAATACGTAATTTTTACCAAATAAATATACTAAGTATAATATATAATCTCTTCTATGTACCACTAGTAAGTATAGTAATATTTCCTATGTCATTACTTGTCATAATACTACCAAAACTAAATATAATTTATAATATATTTATAATAATACTTGAAAAAACATCAACATTTTTTTCTAAAATAAACACTCTAAAACTAGTTTTTATAAAATTACCTGATATAGTTTATATAATATATTTTATCATCATACTAATATACATATTTAGAAATAAGAAAGAATACTTATATATCTTATTAATATTATTAACAGTTCACTTTTCAATTCCCATAATTATTAATAATAACTATATAGATATAATTGATGTTGGACAAGGAGACTCTATCTTAATTCATTTAAATAGAAAAAATATATTAATAGATACAGGAGGAGATACATCATATAGTTCTAATAAAGATGGAGAAATATTTTTTAATGCCGTTTATCCAGTTTTAAAAAGTAATGGTATAAAAAAACTTGATTATTTAATACTTAGTCATGGAGATAAAGACCATATGGGAGAAGCAAAGAAAATAGTAGAAAGCATAAGTGTAAATAAAGTTATATTTAATGTAGGTAGTTATAATTATTTAGAAAAAGACTTAATTAAGACTCTTAAGAAAAAAAATATAAGATATTATAAGAATATAGAAAATATTTATATAGGAAATAATCCAATATATTTTTTAAATACAGGAATTTATAATAATGAAAATGATAATTCTAATGTCTTATATTTTATAGTTAATAATTATAAATTTCTACTTATGGGAGATGCCAGTAAAATTAGAGAAAAAGATATTTTAGAAACATATAATTTAGAAGATATAGACTTTCTAAAAATAGGACATCATGGTTCTAATACATCTTCTAGCAAAGAGTTTATTGAAAGTATTAATCCAAAATATAATTTAATATCAGTAGGTGTTGATAATAAATTTAATCATCCAAGAAAAGAAGTATTAAAAATACTTAGTAATAGAAAAATATATAGAACAGATAAAGAAGGAACAATAGAAATAATTATAAAAAAAAATAAATATAAAATATTAACAAATTCATAATTAAAAGAAAAATAAAAATTTAATAATAGACAAAATTTTACGTCATAAAAAATAATTATAAGTAAAATGCTTAAATTACAAAAAAACTTATGGATTTTTTGTAATAATTTTTGTAAAATAAATTTAAATGGTGGTGGTCAAATGGAAAAAAATTATGATTTATATAACTATGATTTGACTGAACTAACTCATTCTTTTCAAGATGCTTGTGCTAAAGAAGAATTTAAAGATTTTGTATACGGATTAAATATTAAAGAAGAAGTCTTAATGAGATACACATCAAGTCTAGAAGAAGCATGTTCTGAACATCTTGCGTGCTTAAATTGTAAAGGACTAGATAAGTGTCCAAATAGATTAAAAGGTTATAAATATACACCAATGTTAGACAAAAGCATTATAACATTTTCATATGATATGTGTTCTAATAAAATAAAACAAGATAAAGAAGATGCTTATAAAAAAAATCTAGATTTATTTGATATGCCAAAAGATATTAAAGATGCAACATTTATAGGAATGTATAAAGATGATAAAAATCGCCTTCCAATCATAAAATATTTTAAAGAATTTATGGATAACTATAATAATGAAGAAAAACCAAAAGGTATATATTTAACAGGATCATTCGGTTCAGGAAAGAGTTATCTAATTGCTTCATTATTTAATGAGATGGCAAAAAGAAATGTAAAAAGCATCTTAGTATACTACCCAGAGTTCTTAAGAAGTCTAAAAGCGTCATTCGGAACAAACTATAATGAAAAATTTGAATTATTAAAGAAAATCCCTTTATTACTATTAGATGATATAGGTGCAGAAAACTGTAGTAACTGGTCAAGAGATGAAGTACTAGGTCCAATTCTACAATATAGAATGGATAATCATTTACCAACATTTTTTACATCAAACTTAACATTAGAAGAATTAGAAACTTCCCTTGCGACAACATCATCTGGAGTTGACAAACTAAAAGCAAGAAGAATAATAGAAAGAATAAAACAACTTACAGTTCAGCTTGAATTAGTTAGTAAAAATAGAAGGGGGTAAAAAAATGAACATTGAAAAAGCATTAAGAAATTACATTGAAGGAAAAGGTAATAAAATAAAATATGAAGAATTTATTAACCTTGTTAAAAGTAATGGGAATAATGCCGCCAATGTTCTTTTTAAATTAGTAAATGAACAACTTGATACAATGAGTGATACAAAGTGTTTAGATAGAACTATAGAAGTTTTAAAATACTTAGGAGTAATATTAGCTAATTGTCAAAATGTAAATAGAAAACTAATATCAAGAAAACTATTTAAACTAGAATTTAAATTAGAAACTATCGAAAGTGAAGGAAAAAATAAATTTAATTTAAAACACTTACAAAGTGAATTTGAAAAATTAAAGAATCAAATAATAGAATTACAAGATATGACAGATAACAAAGATACTAAACAATATGACTTCATAAGTTACTTAATAAATGAAACAAAAGATATGAAATATTTAGAGTTTACTATAAATAAAATGCCTTCTCTTATAAACATAAAAGATAAAAATGAAATATCTTTATTTAGAAATCTGGTAAGAAAATATTTAGAGTGTGTAGTAGAATTTAATGAAGAAGACTTAATGTATTATAATAATTTAATTTCATACATTATGAATCAAGATAATTTCTATTTATCTCAACAAGAAAAAAAAGCTTGTCTTCAAGAAATTAATGCCTGCTTTGATAAATTAACTTGTATAAAAAAACTTGCTAAAAAGAATAAAAATAAACTTGTATGGATAGGGAGAATAACAGAACAAATAAAAGGCTTAGATGATGAGAAAAAAGATATAACTGAAATTGCTGGAAAATATAATATTCAAGTATACTTTGATGAAGACGTGCTAAATTGTGCTAACCTAGTAGAGACTCCAAAAGAAGGGGAAATGTTAGATAGAGAAATATTAGATGATTATATAATAACAATAGATGGCCCAACAGCAGTCGAAATTGATGATGCCTTGTCATGTAAAAAATTAGAAAATGGTAATTACTTATTAGGAGTACATATTGCATCAGTTTTAGGATATTTTCAATATGATTCAAATGTTATTCAAGAGGCATTAGATAGAAACCAATCAATATATTTACCAGCAAAATATCAAACAAAAGAAAATGACTATCAAAGAACAATACCTATGTTTCCATATCACTTCTCAGCAGATGTAGCATCACTAATAGAAGGAAGTCCAAAGCTTGCCAGAACATTTTACTTTGAAATAGATAAAAATGGAGAAGTGGTTAAAGAAAGATTTATCAAATCAATAATAAGAAATAATAAGAAGATGACCTATGACGAAGTAAATGATATTTTAAAAAATAAAACAGACGATAAGGAGTTACAAGAAACAATAGATAATTTAGAAGAAGTAACAAAACTATTAGATAGTAAACATCATATTTCTGAACTATATAAAAAGATAAAAGAAAACATTAAAGACCCATCAGAATTAAGAGTAAAAAAAGTAGGAGCAGAAAATATAGTGTATCAAGCAATGTTATTAACAGGAAACAGAGTAGCAGAATTCTTTGCTAAAAAAGATCTGCCATGTCTATATAGAGTCCATGAAACAAATAAAGAAAATGTTAAAAAGATTCAAGATATGATTGATAATTTAACTTCAAGTTATGGAGGTAAAGAGTTTAAAAACTTATATAAATTAATTGAAGGAATATATCCAAGAGGTTGGTATGACAAAGAAGGTTCTCATGATGGATTATGTTTAGATCACTATTGTCATTGTACTTCAGCATTAAGAAGAGCAGCAGATATTGTTGTTGAACATGCTCTAGAAGTTTGCTATGACAAAGAACCAACTGAAGAAGAATTACAAAAATTACAGGAAGAAATAGAAAAAAGAGCTCAAGAGATAAATTCAAAACAAGGACCTATAGAATGGTTTTTAAAAGACTATCAAAGAGTATATAGAAGAAGATAATATAAATATGACTTATAATGAAATTTGACAAAATAAAACTTATTTAGTATAATAAGCCCGTTTTATAGAGGTGAATTATATGAATTCGAATTTCTTTATAATTAAGAGTAAATGTATTATAGTTATTTCAATGGCCTTATTTTTAATATCAATAGGCTTGCAAACAAAAGAATTATATACAAAAGGTGAAAAGTATGAGATAAACTATGAATATGTTAATATAAAAGATATGGCACAAGCAGCTGTAAAAACAAAAGAAAACTCATCAAGTATTATTTCAGATTTATTAAATAAAACACAATCAAATGGCTCTGTTACTGAAGTATCTCTTCCAGAAAAAGGCAATGTTCAAGAAGTTGAACTTCCTGTTATGAATAATACCGAACAAACACAAGAGACACCAAGACAAATATGGAGACTTCCAACAGAAGTAGGAAGAGTAACTCAGTACCCACATTATGGACATGCAGCTTATGATATTACTAGTCCAAGAACTTATTCAGAAAATATCTTTCCAGTTGCAAATGGTGTAATATCAAGTATTTATACAGACCCAGCAGGAGCAAAAGTTGTAACTATACTTCACACAATAAATGGAGTAAAATACACCTCACAATACGCTCATTTATCACAATATGCAAGTGGCTTATATGTTGGTAAAGAAGTAACAGTAAATGATAGTTTAGGTCTTATGGGATCAACTGGAAAATCAACAGGACCACACTTACACATAGCAGTAGCAGATTGTGCCTTATTTGATCCAAATGATACAAATTGTAGTGATTTAAATAATTGGTTTAGATACGTAAACGGAAGACTAAGTCAAAACTATTATGGTTTAGGAGTTCACGTATATGTACCAGATAGTTGGGAATCAAGATAAAAAGAGGAGATAAAATGACTTTAAAACAAATGAATAATGAAATGAAATCTTTCATAAATGAAGCAACGTTTATAGGAGAAAGATGTAGGAAGAAATTTCTAAAGTTAGTAGATAAACATTTCTTTGTAGAATTACCAAAAGAATCATTTCTCCATACAGATATCATTTTAAAAGAAAATGGAAATATTGTAATGCGAGAAGAAGAATATGAAACATCTTCTAAAGTACAAAAAAAAGAAGAATTAGAAGAAAGATATAATAATTTTAAACAAGAAGTAGAAATATTATTAAAGAAAAATGAAGTAGATTTTGATACATCAAGAAGAAATAAGGATGTCTTAAATCTATTTTTAGTAACAATTTATACAATAATATTTGCAGTTGTATCTATATTTGTTTTAAGGCAAATACTTGCAGGAAATATCTATAGTTCAATTTGGTTCATATTTATAATAATATATAATTTTATTCCAAGAGTAGGAGAACATTTAAGAAACAGATATATTCTTGCATATAGATTTTTAAAAAGATTATTCAAATAATTTGTAAAAATTAAAAAAAAGTGTTATATTAGTTAAGTAGAAATACACAGACAGGGGACACGATAGATTATCTAAGTCTTTTAGAGAGTTCATGGTTGGTGAAAATGAATAGACATTTAAACTATTACTACCACTAGAGTAGAATTATAAAAGTAATTCCGGTGAAGAGCCGTTATCGAATTGAGTTAATAAAAGGATGGTACCGTGCATTATGCACTCCTATACTATCCTTTTTTTTATTTTTTAGGAGGAGAGAACAATGAAAATTGAAGTATTACATCACGCATCGGTAAAATTAACTGATGAAAAAACAATATATTTTGACCCATATTTAATAAGTGATAAAACTCATGATGCAGATTATATTTTTATAACTCATGATCACTACGATCACTATGATGCCTTATCAATAAAAAATATAAGTAATGAAAATACAAAAATAATTGTACCTACATGTTTAAAAGATGAAAAATGTGATTTAGTAGTAGAACCAAATAAGTCATATAAAATAGATGATATTTCATTTGAGACAGTACGTGCCTATAACGTCAATAAATCATTTCATTTAAAAGAAAAAGATTATGTTGGCTACATCGTTCTTCTAAAAGGTGTATATTACTACATTATGGGAGATACTGATCGAACCATGGAAACAGATGCTGTAACAGCAGATATCTGTTTTGTACCAATTGGTGGAACTTATACCATGAATGTCACAGAAGCAATAGAATATATTGACTATTTAAAACCAACTATAGCAATACCAATTCATTATGGTATGATAACAGGAAGCCCAGAACTTGCAGAGGAGTTCAAAAATAATGTTAATAAAGAAATTGACGTACAAATAAAAATAAATAATTAGGAGATGTTAATATGATAAATTTTAAAGAAGATAAAGACTTAATGCCACTTAACCATTCATGTGCACATGTAATGGCTCAAGCAGTAAAACATTTATATCCAGAGGCAAAATTCTGGGTAGGTCCAGTAGTAGAAGAAGGATTTTATTATGATATGGACTTAGGTGATAAAGTAATTACAGAAGAAGATATAGAAAAAATTACAAAAGAAATGAAAAAGATTATTAAAGATGGAAAGAGAATTGTAAGACATGAAATTACAAGAGAAGAAGCTCTTGAAATGTTCAAAAATGATAAATATAAAATTGATTTAATAGAAAGAATGCCAGAAGAAGAAAACATTAGTTGCTACACTCAAGGTGATTATACTGACCTTTGCCGTGGTCCACATGTTGAATCAGTTAAAGAATGTAAGTATTTTAAATTATTAAAATTTAGTGGTGCATATTGGAAAGGTGATTCAAATAATAAGATGTTACAAAGAATCTATGGAGTATGCTTTAGAAGCGAAGAAGACCTAAATCATCATTTAGAAGAACTAGAAGAAGCAAAACAAAGAGACCACAGAAAACTTGGAAAAGATTTAAAGATATTCATGTTAAGTGATTTAGTAGGACGTGGACTTCCATTATGGTTACCTAATGGATATACTTTATGGAGAACATTACAAAACTATATTACAGATAAAGAAGTTGCTCATGGATATAAACATGTACATACACCAGACCTTGGTAGTGTAGAACTATATAAAACATCAGGACACTGGGATCACTATAAAGATGATATGTTCCCAGCTATGGAATTAGATGAAGAAGCATATGTTTTACGTCCAATGAACTGTCCACATCACATGGTAATTTATGGAAATGGACTACATTCATATCGTGACTTACCAATAAGAATTGCAGAAGTTGCTAATGACTTTAGATATGAAGCAGCAGGAGCAGTAAAAGGAATCGAAAGAGCAAGAAGTTTTACTCAAAATGATTCACATATTTTCTGTACTAAAGAACAAATAGAAGATGAATTTAAAGGAGTAGTTGATTTAATTCTAGAAGTTTATAAAGATTTTGGACTTAATAAAGATAACTGTGACTTTAGATTATCACTAAGAGATAAAGAATCAAAAACTAATAAATACTTTGACGATGATGAAATGTGGGACACTGCAGAAAATGCTTTAAGAAATGTTTTAAATGATATTGGAATAGATTATTTTGAAGCAAAAGATGAAGCAGCATTCTATGGACCAAAACTAGATATTTTAATACATCCAGCAGTAGGAAACCCTGTAGCATTGTCAACAATTCAATTAGATTTCTTATTACCACAAAGATTTGATTTAACTTATGTTTCTGAAAATGGAGAAAAGAAAACACCAGTAGTAATTCATAGAGCGATACTAGGATCACTTGATAGATTCATAGCTTTCCTATTAGAAGAAACAAAAGGAATACTACCAACATGGTTAGCACCACTTCAAGTAAAAGTAATACCAGTAAATAGTGATTACCAAAGCGATTATGCAGAAGAAGTTAATAATTTCTTATTAGAAAACGGAATAAAATCAGAAACAGATACAAGAGATGAAAAACTAGGCTATCGTCTAAGAGAAGCACAAACAAGTAAAATTCCATATACTTTAATATTAGGAGATTCAGAAAAAGAAAATAAACAAATAAGTTATAGATTATATGGAGAAAAAGACACAACAACAGTTTCATTTGAAGAATTCTTAAAAATAGTTAATGAAGATATTAAAAGTAAAAGAAGAAGAGATAAATAATTTATAAAAATAAAAAATATAAAAAGGTAATAGAAAACTATTATCTTTTTAATTTACTAAATAAGAGTTAAGTGCTATTATATAAGACAATAATTACTTGTTAATTAGTAAAAGGGGGTAAAAAAATTATGAACAAAGCTAAGAAAATAACTACATCTGAAAAATTATTTGAATTTTTAGAAGCAATGAGTAAAAATAATAACAAATTAATTGGACAAAATTCAAATCTAAAATTTAGTGATAATACAAATATGAATCAATTTTGGAATAATAATCGAGAAACAATAATTGATTTAATAAAAATAAATAAAGAATATAGTAAAAGATATAATGACTCTTGCGAAGTACTAATTAACTTATACAGTAAATATAAAAAAAGAAAAATAAAAGTAAAAACAATTTCATTTGAAGATAAATTACTAGAATTCTTAGAAGCAATGCATAAAAATAATGATAGTATTATACTTACAACGTCTAAATTAAAATTTAGTGATGGTGTGTTTATGAATCAATTTTTAAAAAATAATCGAGAAAAAATATATACTTTAATAACTACTAAAAATAATATATTTATAAAAAAATATCCAAAGTGTTGTGAAAATATTATTAATGATTATATGTTTATTAAGGCAAAAAGTAAAAATATTAGTTTAACAGATGAAGAAAGATTAATAGAATATTTGATTGCTATGAGTAAGAATAATAATAATAATAATAATAAACTTATAAAACAAACAAGTAACTTAAGATTTAGTGATGGTATTTCAATGCGTTATTACTGGAATATTTATAAAGAAAAAATAATTAAATTATTATCAGAAAATATGGATGAATATTTAAAAGATTATAAAGAGGCCTGTAAAACAATAATTGATGCTTATAAAGAGTATAAAAATTATTTAATAAAGAAAGAAAATAATTTAATATTGGACTTCAATAGAAAACTATTAGAATATCTAAAAGCTATGAATAAAAATAATAATAAAATCATAAATCAAAGGAGTAATATAAAATTTAGTGATGGTACAAATATGGGGTCATTTTTTAATAATAATAGAGAAAAAATTTATGAAGAACTAATTAAAGAAAACAATAAATTTTTAAAAAAATATCCAGCATCATGTATAACTTTAATAAAAAAATGTGAAGGTTTATTTGAACAAAGGAGAGAAAAAAGAAAAAAATATATCATGAATAAAAGAAAATTTAGAGAAGAATCATCATTTGATAAAACTCTTAGTAATGAAAAAGAAATTAATAAAAAAACTGGTGTCTATATTTAGACACTTTTTTGTGTTAAAATTATATTAGTACAATAAAGGTAGGTTATTTTATGAATAAGGACTTAAGACAGTTGGAAAAACTTTTTAATATAGAAAATTTTAATATTTATAGTGATGATGAAAATTACTATTTTTTTAGATCTCTTGAAGAAGTAGATGTAGAGTCAATAAAAAATAAAAGTATAATTGATGAAACAGGTAAAATAAAAAGATTAATTACTGATAGAGAGTTCTATGGAGAAACTATTTTTACAAAGGACAGTGATATTTCTTTAGAAGAGATAACAGAACATATAAAGAAAAACTATAATAAACATACTAATTGTATATCTTTTTCTAGTAACGCAAATGTTTGCTTAGACTATGGAAGAAGTACTTATAATGATGACTATGTAATTTTAAAAGTACCTAAAAAAGATTTTGAAAAAGATACCTTTTTTGCAGGAAAATATATGCTTTCAGAAGTATCTAAAGTATTAGATGAATTTTATTCTAATTTAGATGATTCTTCAATTATAAAAAAGTATTTTGATATGATTGATAAAGCTAAATCTCAAGAAGAACTTGAAAAAATAAAAGAACAAGTACAAGAAAATCTTTCTCTAAAGAATGTAACTGAATCAATTAATTATGATGCTTTAAATGAAGAACAAAATTTATTTAAGAATAAAATTATTTTAAAAGCAGATATAATGGATAAAAATATAATTAAAAAGATAGGTAATAGTTTCTTATTCTCAACTACAGGAAGTGCTTTCTCTTCTTTAGAAGTAATTCATTACAAAGATATTAATAAAAATCTACTTCAGGCAAATGCTAATATTTTAGATATATTTGGTTTACTTCAACAAGTACCAGAAACAGACGATATAAAAGAAATAAAAAATATTTTATTAAATAAGTTAAATAATAATGAATTAAACATAGGTTATTTATCTAATGATTATAATGTTGATAATTTAAATGATAAATTAACGATAAATACTTTATATAAACTTAGTAAAGGACATATTAGTTATAGTGATGCAAAAGAGATTTACCAAAAAGCATATTCTCTTGCGAAGTCAAGACTAAGAAAAGAAAAGTCAATTGATTTATTAGAATATATATTAAATGACTCTAAATATAAAGAAACACTAGATACTTTAAGAAAAAACACATACGGAGTAGAAGCAGATATAATTAATAGAAAGTCATCTCAAGATTCAATCAATATAAGTGAATCTGTTAATTTAAAGATAAAAGAAAAAGAATTATACATACTTGATTATATTAATAATTTAAATAATGAAACTCTAATAAAAGTACTAGAAAGTCCAATAGAAGAATTATATGGTTTATTAGATCTTGATTATAATGAAAATATATCTTATGAAGAGTGGATTGCAAATAGTATTATAGATTTAATTGATTGGGATTATTATGGAATAGAAGAGTTAAGTGATAATTCAAGAAAAATATTACTATATAAACTATCAAAATCTAATTTTATGAGTATTTATCACAGTTTAAAAAATAAAGATTTAAGTGATAAAGAAATAGCTAATATGACTTTACTTAAATTAATTAGACCAAATGAAGAAATAAGTAAAGATGATAAATTTACAATAGATGAATTAGATGATTATCTTGAACTTAATAAAATTAGTGGCTCTAGGATTAAATTAAAACCATATCAAATGGATGCTTTTAAGAATATTAATAAAGCATATAAAGATTATGATTTTACATCTGTTGTTTTACCAACAGGAACAGGTAAAAGTTATGTAGCACTTGCCCAGATGTCTTATATTTCAGAAGAAGTAAGAAAACTAGAAAAAAATAGAGATGCAAAGATATTGTATATTGCCCCTAATAATCACATTCTTGATCAGTTAAAGAAAATAATTGTTAATAACTATAGGCAAAGTATATCTGAATCTGATGAAGATATTATAAATAGAGTATTCCCTAATTTAACTTTATGTACTTATAGTTATTTAGTTGCAGGAAATGACGCAGAAAAGATTGTAAATGAAAAGTATGACTTAATAATATTTGATGAATTACATCGAACTGGTGCTACTGAGTGGTCATCAAAGATAGATAAATTACTAGAAAATCAACCAGCAAAAGTACTTGGAATAACCGCAACTCCTGAAAGAGATGTGGATGGAATGGATATGACTGAAGAGTTTGCAAAAAAATATGGTTATAGTGATGAAGATATACTTTTAGGAAAGCATATTTCATACTATATGGACTTAATAGAAGCAATAGAAAAAGGTATTGTTAACGACTTAGAAGTTTTAAACTGTGAATACGCTCTTTCAAAAGATGGCTCACTAGAAAATTTAAAATATAAAATAGATGATATTGTCGACTTAGAAGAAAAAGAAAAACAAACCAAGGAATATGAAAAGATTAGACGAAGTGTTCTAGCAGCAGATGGAATAGAAAGAATATTAAATGACACATTAAAAGAAAATGGAAAATATATTGTATTTATCCCACTTACTCCAAGAAATGATGGTACTTATGAAGATGTAGAAACAGGAGATATAATACCAGAAAGTAGAGCCCAAGGAATGATGAGGTCTTATAAAAACCTAATGAATCAATTCCTATTTGCAGGAGAATACTTAAAAGAAAATAAAGAGATACTTACAAATATTTATAATAAAATAAATGAAAATAAGAACTTATCAGAAAATGAAATAGAATACTTAAATAAAGAAAAAGAAAATATATTATTACTTAGAAGATTAAATATCAAAGGATGTCCTAATGCACTTCAAACACTATCTAATGATTTATCAGAAACATTTACAGAATATATGGATTGGGATAAATTAGATGACTCAAAAATAGCGGCTATTATTCAAAAGAAAATGAAAAGTGAAGTAGAATCATATACTATGCTTTCAGAAAATGGTAAAAGAAATAACAAAAAGTCTTTAGCAGAATTTAACTCATCAAAATCAAAAAAGAAAAAATTTATGTTTGTAATGGATATGTTAAATGAAGGTGTCCATGTCGAAGATGTAGATGGAATTATTTGGCTTAGACCATTAGGTAAGAACTCAAGAATACTTTTTATGCAACAATTAGGAAGATGTATAACAGCAGTAGGAAAAGAAAATAAAGATAGAATTCCTCAAATAATTGACCTAGTAAATAATACATTAAAAGTAAGTTTAGAAAATAGTGAAGAAAACTTAAAAGAAGATTTACAGCTTATTAAAAACATAAATATTTGGGTAGAAAAAAATAGAAGAATACCAAATAAAAATTCAGGTAATGTAGAAGAACTAATAAACTATAATTATTTAAAAATATTAAAGAAAAAATATAATAAGTATTTAGATGATAATTTATTAGAAAAGAAACCTCTAAAGAAAAAAATAATCATAAAAGAAATAATCAAAATAGGAAGTAACTTTGATTTATGGAATTATGAGTTTATTAGTAAAAATAATTCTAATAGTAATCAAAAAAACTCTGATAGTGAAATAAAAGACTTACTTTCGGTTTTAAAAATAGAAGGTATTTTAAGAAAATTTTCAGATTTATATAACAGAGTAGAAGAATTAACTCTTAAATTAACTGATGAAGAAAAATTATTAGAGTACTTACACGCAATGAAAGATAATGACAACAAAATAATGCCTAT
>ULLK01000546.1_pt1 | contig 16328 bp, 19 predicted proteins | sample 1951411 | NCBI WGS metagenome assembly ULLK01 (sample SAMEA4835526, study PRJEB28245) | human gut metagenome | biome: gut microbiome; material: fecal sample | place: Denmark | collected 2008 | reverse complement strand
ATAAATATATTTATGAAAGTTATTAATACTATATATAAATATATCTATTAAAATACTTGTTATTCTTCTTAATACTGATACTTTTACTGAGTCATTTATTTCTTCTCTTGATGGTAGTAATACTTTTAATTTATTCTTTATGAAGTAACCTAGTATTCCTCCTAACGTATTAATCATTAAATTATCTACATCAAATAATCTATATGGTCTTGAATAAATAAAATTTAATCCTGTTAACTGAGTTAATTCAAAAAATAATGATAATAGAAATGTATATTTCATAAAGGTTTGGATTTGTATCTTTATTATTTGCTATCCAATTGTTAATTTCTTTAAAACAAGTTTCTAAATCAATAGCCTTTTCTTTACTTCTAAATTCATACTTTTTCCTTATTTGTCAACGATTGCAAACATTGTCATCTATAAGCAATAAATCATATATTACTATTTATCGCAAGACAAGCATGCTTTATTGTACCAGTTACTAAATTACTTACTTTGTTTACTATATCTTTAGGATTTTCATTCATATTATTTTCAATCCAATTTAATACAATAGATACAAAAGCACATTTATAAAAATTTGTTATAAAAACTTTATCATCTTCATTTAAATTCTTTGCCATATTGCTTATTTCTTCATATATTATTGGGTAAACAAGTCTCGATATATTCTTTTTAAGGACCTCAATAGATACTGAATGATATATATTTGTGATAAATATTTTTTCATCTTCCATTAAATGAAATACAGATAAGAATTTGTCTTACCATGTCTTAAATTCATTCTTCTTATCAAGGGTTCTGTCAACTTCTTAAATACAAATCCATTCAACAAGGTCTCTTATATCTTGAAAATGATAATAAAATGTTTGCCTATTAATATCACATCTTTTTGCAATATCAGTAACAGTTATTTTTGAAAATGACTTTTCTTTTAATATATCTTTAAATGTATAAACAATTGCTTTTTTGTTGTTAAACTACTCAAATTAAATTACCTAATTTATTATATTTTAAATGGTCATTATGAACAAGTTTTCCTAATAATTCTTAAATTAAATTCTACTAATTTACTTTTAATGTTGTTTTAAAGATTAGAAAAGTGATTTACTTTTCTTCGAATAAACCACTTTCTTCTAATAATAATTCTATGTCTGTTCCTCTTATTTTTTTCTTACTATTTTTAATAATTGTTTTTCAGCAAATGTTAATGGAACTTCATATATTCGTAATAAACACCAAATCATCTTCTATTAAATCTATTGTATTTTCCTCTCCATCTTTTTCGAAGATAATTTTTTTAGCACTCTTTCGATCATTTTGATTCTCAATTATAACATTCTTGACATTAATTCCATATTCTATTTTTACTCCATGATTTTCCAGGTATTTTTGAAGTAGCAAAATTATTGATTCACATTGATTATATTTAGTAAAACGCAATACTGAAAAGTCTGGTAATCCATCTATATGATGAACATATCTACATAAATATCTTTTCATTTCAAATGCAGATGATCACTTTTGAAATGCAAATATCGTTTGCCAATATAGCCAAAAATTAGTGTTCCAAAAAGATTTTTATAATACTTCTTCAATTTTCTTATCCTCTAAATCTTCCTCTTTAGTAATAAATAATATACAAAGTTCCATAGCGGATTCTTTGTCTAATTTAAACATTTTATCTGTATGAGCATCTTTACCACAATCTTTTGTTGCTCTAAATAAAGAGTAATTTGGATCATGTTTATTTAACCAATAATATTCATCTAACACGCTAACATTTGGTGTTTCAATTGATGGTACACTTCTAAACATGTCCCACATACATTCAAAATGATTATCCATTTCTCTTCCACCACGCATATAAAATCCTTTAGTAATGCCTTTTCTTCCATCACATAATTCACCAGTTAAACCAAGTTTTTCAAGTAAATGAATATGTTCTTCTTTCATTTGTCCATCACGAACTAAGTAAAATGCTGCTGATAATCCAGCAAGTCCAGTTCCTATAATATACGCTTACTTTCTATCTACTCCTTCTGATTTTTCTGGTTTTGCAAAATCCTCATATGTTCCTGCTCCATAATACATAATTATTCCTTCTTATTATTAATATATATTTTTCAGTATACTCTCAATAATATTATGTACAATAAGTAATTTTTTAATGATGTTTAATTAATCATAAAATTGTAATAATTGTCCAATATTTAGACAATATACTTTAATTGTAAAAAAATAAAACGATATCTTAACGATACCATTATATAATCATTAATTATATTTTTTTATAAGAATTTTTTTCAAACAGTTCATCTAAATACATAACATCTGGAAATGATGTTTTATCATATTCTTTTAAATATATAAAATATGGATATAATTCTTTTAATAATGTATTATTGTTTGTTTTTTCTTCATATTCTTCTACTCCTATTGAATCAAGATTTTTTAAAAATGGAAGGACCATTCCTATTAATGAAAGACATAATTTATCTGTTTCTTTACTTATCTTAAGAGGAATGTCTCTGTTTCCTAAATATACTCTTAAAAATAGAGGATAACAATTGCAAAGATACCCATTTATTTTAAAACTATCGACATCTATTATATGTGGAGTATATGTTTTATCTACTAGTATATTTCTTGGATTTAAATCTCCCACTATAATATTCTCATCTAAATTGTGAAGTTTTTTTAATGAATCTGATACTTTTAATAATATATCTTTAACTTTACTTTTGTCTGTATTTGTTCTAATCGAAAATTCTAATAAGTTTATTGAGTCTTTTATATAATCCATAGTATATCCACTAAATTCACTATTTTTATATATTAATGATTTAGGGCCAGCAAAGTTTTCTGGCAATATTCCATCTAATATTATTAGTTTTCTTTCTTTTTCAGCTAATGATAAATCAGTTATTTCTCTAAAAAATTTATAGACATTTTTCTCATCATGTAGAAGAACTCCTTCTTTTCCTTGTCCTAATACATCTAATAGCATCATGTCTAAATCTTCTTGATTTACTATTTTCATATCATCACCACACTCGGCATATTATACTACTTTTGTTTATTTTAGTCAAAAAAAAAGAAATCTAACTATAGACTTCTTAGAAATGCTTTTTAGTACAATTTTGCTCCTGCTGGAATTGAATCATCTACTAAAAGTAAACTTAGTTTTTCTTCGCCATTTTCTGTATGTACTGCTGATATTAACATACCACATGATTCTATTCCCATCATACTTCTTGGAGGTAAATTTAAAATTGCAACCGTGGTTTTGCCAATTAAGTCTTCTGGTTCATAATAAGCATGTATTCCACTTAAAATTGTTCTTTCATTCTCTGTACCATCATCTAATGTGAATTGTAAAAGTTTTTTACTTTTTGGTACTGCGATACATTCTTTTATTTTCACTACTCTAAAATCCGATTTCGAAAATGTATCAAAATCAACTTCTTCTTCAAATAGAGGTTCTATTTCTACTTTGTTTTCTTCTATTATTTGTTCATTATTTTCCATAATCTGCCTTCTTTCTTTGTATATTATAACAAATGACTTTATTTTTTTCTACTTTGATATTGCTTTTTTATTTTAAATCAAGTGCTTTTTTAGGACAGTTCTCTATACAATTTAGACATAAAATACATTCAGTTCTATTTATTCTTTTTCTAGAGTCATCTAACATATCAACATTCATTGGACAACTATCAAGACATTTTCTACATTTAATACACTTAGTATGATCACATTTTACTCTTAAATATGAAAAGTAACTTGCAGGTTTTAAAAATATTGTAACTGGACAAATATATTTGCAGAAAGCTCTATTGTCTTTCAATAAAATTGCTAGGCTTATTCCAGTTAAATAGTAAATTATATTTCCAATTATAAATGCATAAAACATAATTTTTTCAATATTTTGTACTTTATAGATGAAAAGTGATACCACAAATAAAAAAGAGATTATAAACATTATATATCTAATAAAACCTATTTTTAACCTTTTATTTTTTGGCTTTTTATATGGAAGTAAATCAAGTATTGCTCCTGTCCAACAAGCATATCCACACCAGCCTCTTCCAAAGAAAAGTGGTCCTAATATTTTGGCAATTAAGTAGTGGATTGTTGTGGCTTCAAACACTCCTAAAAATAGATAATACCAGAATCCTTCTATTTGCATATTTTCTCTGCATATTATTCCAAGGTACAAGAACATATAAAGACCTACTCCTAGTTGAACAAAATTTCTTGAATATTTATTTTTTCTCTTAGTTAAAATTAGTCCTATCGTAATACATAAACCTATATATGTAAAATTTAATAGATAAAATATATTTTTAGTAGATATAAATAAAGATATTGCAATTGTTTCAAATATTAGAAACATTGTTATAGCAATATAATTTTCTTTTATAGCTTTTTTCATTCTTCTTCCCTATTTATACATTATTAGACTGTTCTATTTTATTATTTATATTCTTTTAAAAATGTTTCTAGTTCATGAGTGCTTTCAAAAATATTCTCAAATATATTGTAAAGTGTATCCGTCTGTTCATATTCACCTATGGCATAGCATTTTTTACCTAGACCATAAGCAATACCTGCTTCAATGTGTGCTGCTTTTCCTGCAGGTAAAACTAATAATAAATTCTTTGAATTCTTTTCACCTTCTAGATCATTATTAAATAAATTAAGTACTATTTCACTCTTTAAATTTAGTGATTCAAATTCTTTTTGTTTTTCTTCTGGAGTCTGATTTTTATTTCCATATCCCCAATCATCTTCATTTTTTAGAAAGCAATAATAAGATATGTTATATTTATCAAATAAATCACATATTTGCAATATACTTTCTTTATTTCTAGCTCTACCGGCTATAAAAAACTCGTATTTATTTTTCATTTTTATCCTCCTTTAATTATTAAATCTTAGTAAGTAACCATCGATATCTTAAATTAAAAACTCTTTATCTTCATAAATTGTATTGTTTACTCTATATTTATGTGCTTATATATTTTTATATTTTTTTCTAGAGTTTTATAATACTTCAAAATGTCATATTTTGTTTTTTCTTGATATTCTTATACATACTATTACTTTTTTAAATATTTCCTAATTATTATATCATTCTATTACCTTTTTTTCACTATGCTTTTTATTTTTTCTAACGGAGTTTTTTTAAAAACTTCATTCATCATTTTTTCAAGACACCTTTGTTCTTCTTCTATAGTAATACCTGCCTCATACATAGTACCATCATTTAACATTACTTTAGTACCCTTAGGAACTGTTATGAAAGTTGCGTTTTCTCCACTACCAATCATTACTCTTACTTTATCATCACTTTTTATTTTTCTACTACTTCTAATCTTTTTTAGTAATTCTTATTGAACATCAAAAACTAGTTCTTCAAATTCACTATATGTTATTCCTAATTTTTCTAAAAATAAATTGTTCAATTCTTCTTTTACTTTATTTACTTGTATATTATCTCCTATATATAACTTTTATAAATTTATTATATATAAATTAAAAATAATTAGCAAATTACTAATTATTTTTGACAATATAAGTATTTATATGTCTTTTCTCGTACTTCTTGATTTATGTTTTCAATGTTTTTATGAATATCAGTATAAATATCGTTTACAAATTGTTTGTTTTCTAAAAACATAGAATGTATTTTTCTGAATTGTTCTTTAAACTCTTCTTCATTTAAATTTGATGTTAATTCCTCATTTCCAAGTAATTTTATTAGGTAGTCAAAGTCTGTAAATGGTCCTAATAGTTGACTTGCAGTAAATGGAAATATAGTGTATTTTCCTTCTCCATTTGTTAGTTTTAATGTTTCATCATTTAAAATACTCAATATACAGTTATTTGTTACGTCATAAAATATTAATTTATCATCATATTCTATTATATTTATCATATGATTTCCACTATAATTTTTTACTAGAAAATCTTCTAAAAGTCCTTTTAATGAATGTTTTTTCTTATGTCTTAGAGTTTGAGCGGTATTATCATATTTTATTTTTACTTCTTTTGGTCTATTAATTTTAGTATTTTCTGCATCCATATAACACATAATCATAGAACTTCTTTTATTACATATTTTTATGAAATCATTTAACATTCTGGCATTTTCAAAACACGCACCATGTCCTTGCATAATTAGACTTTGAAGATTTTTCTCTTCCATCATACGATTACTAATACCATAAACATAATTTTTATTTTCACTAAAATATCCATTCCATAAAAGAATACTAAAAAGATTAGCTATATCTAGTGATGAAGTTAGATTTAATTCTTTTACTAAATCTTTGTAACCATTTAGTATCTTGCTGTAATTTTTTTCTATTAAATTATCATCTATTTTTCTTATAGATTTTCTTTCTAAAATACTATAACCTAGGAATGAACTTGTTCCAACTGGCGGAGTTGTTTTTGAATAAATAAATGCTTTATATATAGTTTTTAATGTTTCATCTTTATCTTCTAATAAATCTTGTCTATTTGTTAGAGACTCATATAAACTTTTATATATTAATATTTTCTTTTGATTTGTATTTAAAGATGCACTTTCTTTTTTTACTTTTTCTAAAATACTTTCTAGAATTATTTCTAATTCGTTATTCATAATTTAACCTCTTTTTCTTTGATTCAAGTATTGTATTTTAAATTATGTGATTTAATCTGTCAAGAAAAAAGGCCTAAGCCTTTTAATTATTTAATATTATATCCTCCATTAATTGATACTATTGTTTCTGTTATAATTGCAACTTTTTTATTGTTAATCTAAGCCCATTATCCTTTCATATAATAATAATTATCCTTATTTTTTTTATATCATATTTTTCTAAAAATTTAATAACTCCATCTTCATTATTATCATAATCTGTTATGTATGTTGCGATTTTTTTAAATTAGCATAAGCATTTTTTCATAGCAACTTTTATATTAGTTTCTAAAAACATAGATAAACCATTAATTGAATCTCCAAATGACATGGAGTTATTTTTATTAATATTTAAAATTTTATATAAATGTTTAATTGCTAATCCTTTAGAAGTTTCTTTATTTTTTTGAACTTCTATATTTTCTTCTTACTTATTTAACCTTTCTAAGTCTTTATTCATATAAAATACGTCTGAACAAATTTTACTTAATCTTCTTTTTCTTCTTTTGTTCTTATTATATAATTTCCATTATCTGTTGTTTTCAAGGCTTATGAGTCCTTATAGTTTTTTCTAAAATTTGGGTTTTTATATACTTTTACATTTTGAAATACACCAACTATATATTCTTTTGGTATTCCATAATATTCATTATCTAAATCTTTAAATATTACTTCTTTTCCTTGGATAATATCTTCATTTAATAAAAGAATGATTGTTGTATATCTTGGATGATGATAAATAAGTAATGGAAAAAATTGAGTACTTGGATAGACAGTATTTGTTATAGAAGCTGATTTTTCTCCTAAATAACCAGTATTATTTGTAAGGCTTTTTTAAATAAATAATTTACATCATCATAATGAGTATTATTGAAGACCTATTATTTTTTTATCTTGCAAATACAAATCTTTTAGAAACTCAAATTGTTCTTCTGTTAAATCTGATTGATTTACAAAGTCTTTAATAAATTCTTTTGGATCGATTTTTTTCTTCTTCATCTATGCTTTCTTTTATTTCATCTTTTTTTATTAACTATTTCTTAATTCTATTAATTTATCTTTTAGATTCATACAATGCTCCTATTTAAACTTTACATATGGTATTCCTAATTTTGAATATACATCATATGCTCTTGGTAAATTTAGAATTCTTGCGAATAGTAAATTATAAAATTCATCAAATAAAATTATTGAGCAAAGTGTAATGCTTATTGATAGAAATACTTTTTTATTCAGTTTTTTTGCTAAAAAGAAAAGAAATGGAATTATTACATACATAAGTAAAAGTGCTGATAATCCAAAAAACATAACACTTCTTAGACAAACAAACCCTCCAATGTTTCCAAAGTTTAATATTTCTTGATTGTAATCCCAACATCTTTTATGGGTAATTAAAAGCATTCCTAGACCTGAAAAGTATTCTAGAATACCAGTTAATAAGAAACTTATTAAAAATACTTTCCATGGTTTTTTTCTATGTTTATATGTTAGATAATATATCATAACAGAACCTGTTGCATATATATTAATCCAAGGAAGAAAGTTTCCACCTCTCCAATAAAATGTTTTCATTCCTCCATTAAAAAAATAAAAAATAAATTCATATAACCATCCAAAACAACCAGCTATTACTATTAAAAGTGCTAGTATTCCAACCATTGTCCATCTATCAAACTTATGATTTTTATCTAAATAATTATTATAAAACTCTTTCATATTTACTACCTCTTATTTTATTATATAGTAAATTATATCATAAGTAATTATAAATTTACTTTTACTTTTTGAAATACACTTTTATTTTTTTCAACATCTTTCATTAATTCATCCCTAAATAATAAATATTCTTCTATATTTAAGTTAAATGCTCTGATATATTCTATATCAGATATAATATTTTTGGCATCTACTTTAGATATTTCTCTATATCTAAAAAGTCTTTTATATTCATCTTGTGGCATCATTATATTTCTTGTCCAATCAAGATAAAGTGTTTTATTGTCTAACATTATTTCTACAACAGAATGAAGAAACTCTACTCCATTTAATTTTGCTATACCAGTTACTACTTTAGCATCACCTATGGCTAGTGCTAAATCTATTGATCTCATGTGACATTTACGATATCTTTTTTTTGTTTCTAACTCGTTTTTTATTTCGTTATTTTCAAATATATATCTTGAAATAGTATCAAAATGATATGTATCCATTTTTTCTTCTTTATATTCATACATTTTAGTATCGGAGTTATATGTGATATTATCTGTCTTTATTTTAAAAGCAATTTCATTAATCTTATTTATAGGTCTTTGTAAAATTCCTTCTTTTTTTAATGTATAATTATCAATTGCAAATAATATAGAAAGATTCTTATCTGTTTTTAAATATATTTTGTGTTTGTATTTAAAAAGCTCTTTTCTTGTAGTTTCATTTATTCCTTTATTTTTCATTATATTCAACCTCATTTGAATTATTATACACATAATAGTGTGATATTCAAAGAAAAAATAGATATTATTATATCTACTTACTATTTTTTTTCTTTTTATTTAAAATTATTGTTATTACTGCAATTAAAAGAATAACTGCTACTAATATTCCAACTCCTAGCCAACCTAGTGTTGCAACTATTTTGCTTCCTAAAGACATAATTATTCCTGCAAGTACAACGCCTAGTGATACTGCTAAAATACTAGTCTTAAAATCTAATTTTAAAAAACTTGCTGCAAGAGTTCCTGTCCATGCCCCTGTTCCTGGTAGTGGTATTCCTACAAATAAAAGTAGTGCTATGAATATTCCACTATTACCAGCAGCCTTTCTAAGTTTTTCTCCACCTTTATCTCCTTTTTCTATACACCATGTAAAGAACTTTTTAGTTAGTTTTTTATCTTTACCCCATTCAAGTACTTTTCTCGCAAATAAATATATAATTGGAACTGGTAATAAATTTCCTATAATAGCAATTGGATAATACATAAATATATTAAGTCCTAAACTCTCTGCAATAGGAATTGCTCCTCTTAGTTCTACTATTGGAATCATTGATATAAAAAATACAATTATATATTTAACAAATATTGGTAAACTAGCCATATATTTCACCCTTCCTTCATATAAATATAATTTTATCATAAGTTATTATACTTTTCATAATGTTATATTTTTTATTTACAATTATATGTAAATTATCAATATAATTTTAATCTTTTTACTTTTTCAAGATTTATTTCATTTACTTTATCTTTGTTTAATTCAAGTACTAAGTTTGGAACATTTTCAAACATATTCTTTTTTGTTGTCCTTGTAATTTTTAATGTTTCATCTTCTATCATAGGAAGTAACATATTTTCAAATATTGTTTTTGTGTTCTTTTTAGTATTTAATCTATTGTATGTAGTAGCATAGTCAAGTACTGTTTTTTCTCCATTTAATGCTAAAAAGTAATTTAGCGCTTGATAGTCAATTGTATGCCATTGACGCTCTGACTGAGAATCTAAATTGTGAATAATATATTCTTTTTCCAATTCTTTTTTTACACTTATTAACATGTATTTTAAAAATTCTGTAATATCTAGTCTTGTTATAGAAGTTCCTATTACTCTATCATAGTTTGAATCAAAATTTATTCCTCTATTAAATATTATATATGGATATACTTCTTTATTTAGTAAGTACCACATTGCTATTGTTCTACTACTTCTTCCATTAATATCAAAAAAAGGATGAATATATACGAAATAGAAATGCATTATTTGTGATTTAATAAATTCTTCTGTTTGGGAATCATCTACTTTGAAAGTATCTATAAACTCAAAGTATGAATCCATATATTCCTCGATTTTTTCATAGGGAATTCCTTCATCCATAGAGTCATCTAATCTTCCACTTTTTAGTATGTATACCGGTGCCTTTCTATATTTTTCTCCCATATGAGATAAATCGTATTCTTCTAATAAGTCTTTACTTAATATTTTATATAATTTTAAAACATTTTCTTCGGTTATGTCTTGTCCTTTTAAAATATATTGATATCCATTATATAGATTTATTATTCTATTTCTTTTTTCTATATTTTGTTCTTCTGATGCATTTTCAATTACTTTTTTAATAAAAGATACAGAATCATTATAACCTTCTACAGTATTATTTGCTTTTATCTCTTGATTAAACATTACTTTTTTTGAAAAATCACGGGTATTCATAAAATCTTCTTCTAATAAAAATAGTTCTAACTCTTCTTCTATTTTTTTCAAGATATCTATATTAATTCTAAATGGTATTCCAGTTAGTGTTTTTAATGGTAATTTTTCTTTTGCCATAATATCTACCTCTTTTAATTAGTTATTATAACATTTCTTATTATGAATTCAAAATAAAAAGGCAATTAATATCACCTTTTTAATTAAAATTGAATTCTATAGTCCAATTTTTCTTCTAGCATCTAATATTTCTTGATCTGTCATTGGCTTATATGTATATTGTTTTGGTCTTTCTTTATATTGTTTTTTTGCTTGATATGACATTTTACTTTCTGTAGTAGATTGTTGTTCTTTACTTATTGTTGTATAAATATATTCTGCATCAAATGCTATGTTTTGTTTTGTTAAATTATAGTTTTCTCCTCTTTGATATATTTCTTCTCTTAATTTATCATCAAAGTTTTGAACATTTGCTCTTGTTATATATAGCATCTTTCTTAAGGCTTTTTCTATACTTTGTTTTTCTAATTTTATACTTTTTCCATTATAACCTATAAGATTGTCTATATCTTCTTGACTATAGGTATCTATTTTATCTATTAGTTTTATAATTTCTTTTTTTACATAGTTTCTATACATAGATATAAATATATTACTATTTAATGATTCTCTTTTAAAACCATGTCTATTAGCGAATTCTACATCTGTTTTAGAGAAAACATCACACTTTTCAGTTCTTTTAAATGATGCCATTTGTTCATTTAGAACCATTTCTGTAATGTAGTCTATAAATTTGCTTTTTGTTCCGTTTGCTATAATATCTCTATTTTTGTTTTTCTGTATCCATTCTTTATTTAGTTTAGTCATTGATTCATCAAGTATTTTAGTTCTTAATGAATTGAAAGAAAAAAGTTTGTCACCATCTTTTACTGATGGTTCTGATGCATAACCTATCCAATCATCAATGTTTGCTGTTAAAAATGGTGGCCTATGTAAATGTTCTTCTAATTCTGGATGTTCTTTTTTTATTTCTTTTAAAATATCTAAGAATTTTAATAAATTAGTATCACTACAATACACAACTATAGTATCTGCTCTATCTCCAAAATTATCAAGTTTAAAATAATATTTATATTTTTTATCTTTACACTTTTCCATTAAAAGTCTTGCAAAATAATCTGTATATGTTGAGTCTGTATTTATATAAAATCTATGATGCACATCGTATAATGCATGTTGGTTCATATAAATATAATTTGATGCTACATGTTGCCAAGTTGATTCTTCACCTATTCTGTTATATCTTATTGAATCAAGTACTTTTTGATAATCTTCATCATTTGTATATTGCGGACTATTCGTTTCTTCATATGTATTTTCTAAAAAATCATATATTTCTTCTATGATTGTTGGATTAAAATTTCTTAATCTTCTTTGTAACTTTATAAATCCTAACTGATAATCTTGATGTATATTATTTATGTTATAATTTAAAATACTATTTTTCCATTCGTTGAAACAATATAATTCAAAATTAAATCTTTCTCTTACATTGTATCTACCCATAACCTTTTCATCAAACATAGTTTTTACTATCTTTTCATACATAGAATGAGAATATCTTTCATAATCTGACTTATAACTTTCTTCATAACATTCTACTATTTTATCTATTATTTCTTTCTTCTTTATTGAATCTTCTAATCCTTTAAAAAATTCTATTGTTTCCATAACACACAACCTTCCCCATTAAATTAGGCTTATTATACTATAAACTCATTAATTTTTCAAGGAAAAAGAAGAATTAAACACAAATTGCATTTAACCATTTAAATAACCAAATAGAAGGATTACTCTTCTTGAAAACACTTTAAAACTTATTAAGTTTAAACAATGTTATTATTCTAAAGCACTAGAAGATTGCACAGTTAATAAATTTAAAAATATGTCTGTTGAAGATATGCCTTTAGATATTCAAAAATTATATAAATAAACTCACTAACTAATATTAGTGAGTATTTTTCAAATATTCTGCCATGTTTATTCCTAGATTTTTCATGGTAAGTCTTCCTTTTTCATCATTTTCTACTGATGAATTGTCTGCAAATTTTAGACTCCAATAACTTGTTGGGATAACTGGCATATTGTTAAATAGAAAATACTTATTTATTCTATCTATCGCATGGTTTGCGCCAGACCTATACATGGTAGCAATTGTTGCGGCAGGTTTACCATTAAATAATGTTACTTTAGTTTGAGCAGCATAAAACACTCTATCTAAAACTGCTGTTAAAGCACCATTTGCTCCTGAAAAATAAACAGGGGTTCCAACTATCAACCCATCGCACTCTATTATTTTTTCTATTAGTTCATTTGCTATATCGTCATTAAATACACACCTATTAGTATTTGAACAACTACCACAGGCAATACAACCTCGTACTGGCTTTGTGCCTAACTAGAATCATTCTGAGTCTATTCCTTTTTCTTTTAAACTTTCTTCTATAATTGATAATGCTTTATATGTTTCACCATTTTTATTAGGACTTCCATTTAATAATAAAACTTTCATTCACTTCTTCCCTTCTTATATAAATAACAATCATCTTCATGGGAATTTATTACACCAATCGCCTGAAGATATGAATATATTATAGTTGTTCCAACAAATTTCATTCCTCTTTTTATTAAATCCTTTGAAATTGCATCTGAAAGAGGAGATGTTGTTTTATCATTTTCATAAATTATTTTGTCCTTTGTATATGATTTCAAATAATTATAGAATGTTTGATATTCTTCTTTTATATTTTTAAATACTTTGGCATTATTTATACTTGCTTTTATCTTTAATTTATTTCTTATTATATTTTTATTTTCTGATAATTCCAATATTTTTGTTTCATCATAGTTTATAATTTTTTCTATATCAAAATTATCATATGCTTTTTCAAACGCTTCCCTTTTATTTAAAATACATTCCCAAGATAACCCTGCTTGAAATGATTCTAATATTAACATTTCAAATAAATATTTATCATCAAAGTTTGGTACTCCCCACTCTTCATCATGATATTTTATATATTTTTCATTTTTTAAATTACACCATTTACATCGTTTCATATTTGCTCCCTTATTTAATGAATAATTAATAATTTCTTCATTTTCTACTGGTTGGATTGTCATTATCTCATCAAAATCTCTTTTTAATTCTTCTAATATAATGTCAAATAATTCTTTATTTTGAATTATTCTACTTCTTGTTGTTATCCATTTTATTTCTTTATAAATCGCAAAATCTGCAACTATTTTGCCATTTTCTTCTATATAGTAATAGTTTGCATTATTTGCCTTTATTTCTAGTACTAATGCACAGTTTTGGTTTAAGATTCCGTTTAATTCTTTCCATTTATTAATATCAGATTTTACTATTTTATAGGTTTTTTTCTTGCTGTTTTCCCATAAAATCTTTTAATAATCTTATCTTTTCTTCATACTTATCTAGACTTCTTTCTAATAATTTATTATCGTTAGTTTTTAGATATTCTTTTATTTCATCTAATGATAAGCCTAATTTTTTAATTCAACTATTAGATTTGCTTTATATAATTGTTTGTCTTCATAATATCTATATCCTGTATTTATGTCTGTTGAACTAGGATATAGTAAATCAATTTCATCATAATATAAGTGTTGCGACTGGCATATTTGTAATTTCTGAAAATTCTTTTATTTTATACATAAAATTGTCTCCTTTCATTTTAATAATAACATTAAAGTTATCTTGAGAGTCAATAATTTATTATATTCTTTCTATATTTTTAAATTACTTTCTATATCAAAAGGTAATTTTAATGTTTCATAATAATTTATAGGACCTTTTAGTATTTCTTTATTATTGTATTTATAACTTAGCATATTATCTTCTATTTTTATATTACACCATTTATTTAATAAATATGATATATCTGTTGCATGAGAGACTATTGCGATTGTTTTATTTTGATTTTCTTTTAATATTTTTAAGATGCAGTCATACATTCTCTCTTATACTTCTTTTTTATTTTATCCATCACCAATTTTATATTTTTCATCTGAAAATTGTCTTCTTTCAAAGTCTTTTGGTTTTTCACTCCAAGAACTTATTCCTAACCTTCTTTCTCTTAATTCATCTAAAATATTGATTTTTATATTATTATTTTCTGAAATATATTTTGCTGTTTCTATAGTTCTAACATAATTAGAAGTAAATATAACTTCTATATCATTAAAAATAGAATTATTAAATTTACCTTTTGCTAATTATTCTCCTTCTTTAGACAGAACTTTCTTTTCATTTTGGATTTGTAATGTATCTGTCGAAAATTCATTATTTACATCTAATGTTTTTGAATGTCTTATTAAGTATATAGTTGTCATATTTACTCGTATAATCAATCTTGTGAAAATATTAATTATTTCTATTATTGATTAATCCCTTTCTATTTATATTTTTTTATTATATATATAGATGTATAATAATTTCGCTCTGTGTTTTGGACTCTTTATATAAAATAAAAAGCAACTTGATAGTTGCTTTAAACTACAAATGGTGCGAGTAACAGGAGTTGAACCTGCACGTCTATGACACTAGATCCTAAGTCTAGCGCGTCTGCCAATTCCGCCATACTCGCATTGAATGGTGGACCCTACAGGACTCGAACCTGTGACCGCCCGGTTATGAGCCGGATGCTCTAACCAACTGAGCTAAGGGTCCAATTCACATTGCTATTTAATGATAGCATGAATTTTTTAGGAATGCAATAGAAAAATTAAAAAAAATAGAGTTTTTTCTCTATTTTCCAAGCATATTTAGTAAATTGATTTTAAACATATCTTTTTCTGGATTAGTTTTTGAAATCATTACACCTTTGTATGTTGATAATTCTGCTCTATGTCCTTCATCTAAAATTCCTTCTGGTGTAATATTTGTTAAAAGAATAATACTCTTTTCTGTATATACAGTATAGTGTAAAATTATTGGACCATGAACTTTTTTAAATAATTCATCTGTTGGCAATTGTAATTCATAACTTACTGTATGAGCTTTATCATCTCTATTTACTTCTTTACCTAAGAATGTACCTTTTCTTAATTCTGGATAATAAGTAAATGTTAATTTCTTATAAGCAAGCATATTATACTTTCTAACTGATCTTTCTTTCTTTCTAAAATCATTTTCATCTAAATATTCAAATATATAACTATTTTTCATATATTCAACCCCCACTCTTTGAAGACCCTCTATACCTTCAATGTATTCATATTATACCACATGTGTTGTTCATTGTCAAATATTTTCTTTAATTTCAACAAATTTTCATATTTTATTTAAAAAAAAATTAAAAAATGCTCAATCGAGCATTTTTTTAGGATATATAATTTTTAGTGTGTGT
>ULLK01021636.1_pt1 | contig 18585 bp, 17 predicted proteins | sample 1951411 | NCBI WGS metagenome assembly ULLK01 (sample SAMEA4835526, study PRJEB28245) | human gut metagenome | biome: gut microbiome; material: fecal sample | place: Denmark | collected 2008 | reverse complement strand
AGCAGAAGTTCAAATCGCAATTCTTTCAAAAGAAATCGAAGAATTAACTGAACATTTAAAGGTTCACACTCATGATTATCATTCACGTAGAGGTCTTTTAAAGAAAGTTGGTCAACGTAGAAATATGTTACAATACTTAGCTAAGAAAGATATTCAATCTTATCGTGAAGTAATTAAAAAGTTAGGTTTAAGAAAGTAGACACATTTTTTAGTGTCTATTTTTTTTGATATAGAAAAGAGGTATTTATGAAAAAGACATTTGAATTAGATTTTCATGGTAAGAAAATTGTAGTAGAAAATGGTGAACTTGCAAAACAAGCAGATGGTGCTGTACTTGTAAGATATAATGATACAGTAGTACTTACTGCTGCAGTTGTTTCTAAAACAGCTAATTTATTATCAGATTTTTTTCCACTTACAGTAAATTATCAAGAAAAGTTATATTCAGTAGGAAAGATTCCTGGTGGATTTATAAAAAGAGAAGGCCGTCCAAGTGAGGCTGCAACTCTTGCTGCTCGTATGATTGATCGTCCTATGAGACCATTATTTCCAGAAGGATTTAAGAATGAAGTTCAAGTTATCTCAACAGTTTTATCAGTTGATCAAGATTGTTCTCCAGAGTTAACTGCTATGCTTGCATCATCACTTGCAGTATCAATTTCTAAAATTCCTTTTAATGGACCAATTGCTGGAGTAAAAGTTGGTAGAGTAGATGGTGAATTTATTGTTAACCCAACTCCAGAAGAGTTAGAAAAGTCTGATTTAGATTTAACAGTTGCTGGTACAAAAGACGCAATTAATATGGTTGAGGCTGGCGCTAAACAAGTATCAGAAGATGTTATGCTAGATGCATTAATGTTTGGACATGCTGCGGTTAAAGAGTTAATTGAATTTCAAGAAAAAATAATTGAAGAAATTGGTTCTCCTAAGATGGAATATGAAACACTTACTCCAGAAGATGAGTTAGTTAAGAGAATTAGAGAGTTAATTACTGATAAGATGGATAAAGCTCTTCGTATAAAAGAAAAACTTGAAAAGTATGCAGCAATTGATGCTATTAAAGAAGAAATGATTGAATTATTTACAAAGGAAAATGAAGATAAATTAAAAGAACAAGAATTAAAGGAATTACTTGTAAAAGTTCAAATGGTTGTTTCTGAGGTTGAATATGAATTATTTAGAAGTATTGTTGTTAAAGAACATATTAGGTCTGATGGAAGACAAATGGATGAGATTAGACCACTTTCAACTGATATAGATTTATTACCAAGAACTCATGGTTCTGCTTTATTTACTCGAGGAGAGACACAAGCATTATCAATCACAACTTTAGGTGCATTGAATGAGCATCAAGTAATTGATGGATTAGGTTTAGAAGATCAAAAAAGATTTATGTTACATTATAACTTCCCACAATTTTCTGTTGGTGAAACTGGAAGATATGGTGCTCCAGGACGTCGTGAAATTGGACATGGTGCATTAGGAGAGAGAGCACTTGCTCAAGTTATTCCATCAGAAGAAGAATTCCCATATACAATAAGAGTTGTTTCTGAAATACTTGAATCAAATGGTTCTTCTTCACAAGCAAGTATTTGTGCTGGATGCATGTCACTAATGACAGCAGGTGTTCCTATTAAAGCTCCAGTTGCTGGAATTGCTATGGGTCTTATTACTCATGAAGATGACTATACAATTTTAACTGATATCCAAGGTATGGAAGATCATTTAGGTGATATGGACTTTAAAGTTGCTGGTACAAAAGATGGTATTACAGCTTTACAAATGGATATTAAGATAAAAGGTATTACTAAAGAAATATTAAAAGAAGCGCTTGCGCAAGCTAAAAAGGCAAGACTTGAAATTCTTGATGTAATTAAAAATCAAATTGCTGAACCTCGCAAAGAAGTATCTAAGTATGCTCCAAAGATGGAAACATTTATGATTAACCCTTTAAAGATTAAAGATGTAATTGGTAAGGGTGGAGAAATGATTACTAAGATTATTTGCGAAGCTTCTAATGTTACAGAAGTTACAAATGTAAATGCTGTAAAAGTTGAATTAGAAGATGATGGTCGTGTAATTATTTATCATAGTGATAAGGAAATTATTGATAAGACTCGTAAGATGATTGAAGAAATTACTCGTGAAGTTGAAGAAGGAAAAATCTATAATGCAAAAGTTGTAAAAGTTGAAGACTTTGGATGTTTTGTTGAAATTTGGCCTGGATGTGAAGGATTAGTTCATGTATCACAACTTGCACATGAGAGAGTTGAAAAACCAAGTGATGTTGTAGCCGTTGGTGATGAAATCCTTGTTAAAGCACTAGGAGCAGATAAGCGTGGTAGACAAAACTTTTCAAGAAAAGATGCTCTTCCAAAGAAAGTAGTAAGAAAAAAAGAGTCTATTAATAAAGAATTAGAAAAAGAAACAAAAGAAGAAAATACTAAAGAGTCTGAGTAATCAGATTCTTTTCTTTTTCATATAATTTGATAGGTGAAATATGAAAAAGATATTAATTTTAATAATATTTACTTTAATTAGTATGTATTATACAAATATTTGTATGGAAGTATTAAAAGAAAAAGACCCTATTATGCAAGAGATTAAGAGTAATATGTCAAAGTATGAAGAAAGTGCAAATGATGCTAATATTATTGGAAATGTCATTGTTCCAGGACATATTGGTCGTAGAGTTAATAAGAATAAATCTTATTCTAAAATGAAAAAATACGGTAATTATAATGAAACATTAACAGTAATGGAAGAAGTAAAACCGGAGTTGTCTGTTAGTAATATATTTGATAAGTATATAGAAAAGGGAAACTCCAATAATAAAAATGTGTCTTTTGTTTTTATCTATGATGAAAATATTGATAAAGTTATAAAAATTCTTAATTCTAAACATATACCTAGTACAATATTTTTAGATGGAATATATTTGGAAAACGATAGTTTAAATAGATTAAAATATAACGGAAATATTAATTATGAATTATTAAGTTATAATGGAGAGTATGATGAGAATTTATTTAAAACTTCTCTTTCTTATTTAGAGTCAGTTACTAAGAGGAGTCCAAGGTATTGCTATAGTGAGGTTGAAAACTCTGATTTACTTAATTTATGTAGTAAACTTAAAATGCATACTATAAAGCCATATATAAGAATAGATGAAAATTTGTTAAAAGAAGTTAAGTCTAGTCTATCTAATTCTATAATTATTAGTATTAAGTCAAGTAGTTCTAATATTTCTGAACTTTCTTCTGTAATTGATTATGTTATAAGTAAAGGGTATGATATAGTTTCTCTTGATAATTTAATATCTGAGAATTAAAAGTTAGTGTAGTATTACTAAATATCTTATGTTATAATAGAGCCATATTTTTAGGGGGAATGGTTGATGAAGAAAAGATTATTTAGTATATTAGGTATTTTACTTGCAATATTCAGTTTTACTAATGTTTTTGCTCTTAGTAAGAGTGATATGACTACATTAAAATTAAAGAGTATAAAAAAGCTTACTAATCCAAGTGGTTTTTCTTCAGTACAAGGAGGAACTACAACTGATAAGTATATAGTTTCTTTATTTAGAAATAGTACTGATACAAAGACTGCTATTGTTATTTTAAATAAAAATAATTATAAAAAAACAAAGCTTGGTGGTACTAATTACAAATTAGGTCATAGTAATAGTGCAACTTATAATAATAAAACAAATGAAGTATTAACAATGGATAAGAATATTGTTCATGTTTTAAGTGCTACTACATTTAAAGAAAAGAAAAAGATTAAGTTAGATAAAACGTATCATGCAATTGGATATGATAGTAAAACAAATCAATATGTTCTTGCAGCATCTTCTGGTAATAAAACTATATTTCATATAATGGATGTAAACTTTAAAGAAAAAAGTAAGTTTTCTATTGTTGTTAATATGACTAGACAGTCTCTTACAGTAAAGAATGGAGTAATTTATTATTGTACTTATGAGTCTGGTAAAAAGACAAAGTATCAAAAACAATATGATGGTGTTTTAAAATCTAAAGAGAATGCAATTTACGTATATGATTTAAATGGTAATAAGAAGACAATTTATTATATTCCTAAAACTTATAATAACGAGAGTTTTAATGAGATAGAAAATGTTTCGTTTGATGGGGACAAGATAATAGTACAATTTAATCAACATGGAAAAGCAGGATACTATACTTCTATAAGTAAGTTAAAGAATTATACTCTTACTGGTAATTCAAAAAATAATAGTAGTAATACGAAAAACAATACTAATAATGTTAATTCGAATAGTAGTTCTAATAGTACTAACAAAAGTGATAGTTCAAATAATAACTCAAACAATACTAACAAGGATAATAGTTCAAATAATAATTTAAGCAATATAAATAATAAAAATGAAACTAATAATAATATGAATAGTAGTAATAATGAAACTAATAGTTCTAATAATACTTTTAATATAAATAACACAAATACTAGTAATAAAGATAGTAATACTTCATCTAATGGTTTGAAGGATACTCAAAATACAAATACATCTAATAATAGTATTTCTAATAATACTAAGAGAAGTACTGCTAATAATATTTCAAATGTAGATAATAGCAGATCTAGTACAAAGATAGTTAAAGTACCCAATACTGATACTAATAGTTATATAGAAATAATTGGTTTATTTATAATAGTTGGAGCTTTATTATTCATTGTAAAATTAAAGATATTTTATGAAAAATAAATATCTTTTTTCTTTTCTTTATGTTATATTTTTATTAAAGGTAAGTGGTAATTATGAGTAAAGGACATAATGTTAGAAGAAAAGGTTTTACATTAGTAGAATTACTAGTAACTATTTCTATTTTAGGTTTAATAACTGCTTTGTCTTTACCTGTTATTAGAAATATAATAGAAGCAAATACTATGAAAAAGTATAGTACTTATAAAGATTCTGTTGAGAGTAGTGCTAAATTATATGTTGATTCTTATTCTGATGATTTGTTTGGTAAGAAACTTTCTGGATGTGCGTATATTACATATGATCAGATGAATGAGAAAAAATTAATAAAAGATATTCAAGAAAATGGTATTTCTTGTAATTCAGATAAGACATATGTTAAAGTTGTAAAGCTTGATGGAAAATATGCATATTCTACTCAAATTGGATGTGGTACTACTAGTAATAAAAAAGTAAAACTTGAAAGTGGAAAAGTAAATGTTACTTATCCAACTGGAGGGATAGATCAGGATTCTTCTTGTGGATATGATGCTGTAAAACTTGATGTTGATGTATCGCCTAAATATTATAAAAATACAGATAAGAAAAAATATCCTGTTAGGATTGTTTTATCTAGTAATACTGGAATAAATAATGGGGTAAAGGTTAAATATGCTTGGCTTAAAGAAGGGCAAGCTTACTCAGATGATTTATTACAATATGCTACTTTTAAAGGGCAATCTATAGAAAAACAAAAACAAGATATTTTAAATAATAAAAAGATTACTATAAAGTCAAATGAAATATTAACACCAAGTGGTGAAACTGGTAGTTATAGATTGGCTTTAAAGATTGAAAGTGCAACTGATGTAGTTGGTGGAAATTTAACAGAAAAATTAACTTCTCCGATTATTTTTGAGCCATATAAGATTGATAATTTACCACCTGTAATAAATTCAATAAAGGTTACATCAAAAGAAGAGTTCGCTAGTTTATCTGCTAAAGTTAGTTTAAGTGCTACCGATAATGATAAAATGTCATCATTTGAAGAACTTAAAGTTTGTATTAGAACAGATGATAAGACATGTACTGATAGTGAGTATAAGGCATATAAAACTAGTTATTCTCTAACTATTCCAGGAAATAAATATGATGGAAGTACAAAGAAGGTTTATGTATCTGTAAAAGATAATGCTGGAAATGTTACAAAGGATAGTGCAGATTATACTATATATAAAGAATGCAGTGTTGTTGTTAAAGATAAAAATAATGTTATAAAAGAAGGAACATGTTCAAAAAAATGTGGATCTAATGGAACGAAAATGGACACAGTTGGTACTAAAGACAAGCATACTGGTGCAAAATGTTCTGAAACTATGAAAAATGTTGCAGAATGTAATAGGTTTGATTGTTGTAAAGAGGTTAGATACGAAGATGGAGATACATGTTCATCTTCTGCAAATACTTTCTGTGGAACTAGTACAAAAAATCAGTTAGCATATTCAAAATATGATAGTTCTGTGAGATGTTCAGCTTATGATAAATCAAGTGGAGGAAGTTCATGTAGTTTAGAACCTTGTAAACCAAATAAGCCAACGATAACAAATCCAACAAATGGAAATTGGACAAATAAGGATTTTAGTTTAACAGTAAAAACAACAACAACATCCAACTTAGGTTATTGGTATTACAGTTATGATAAAAAAAATTGGGTTATATATAATAATGAAAATTATAATTCATATGGTAAAAATGTGTATAAAACATCGCCATTTACAGCTGAAAGAAATCAAGCAGTATATATAAGAGTTTGTAATAAAATGGCAACTAGACCAACGGACTCGACAAATTGTTCGGATTATGCATCAACAAACATAAAAATAGATAAGACACCACCTACATTAACTAGAACTTCAAACTTTAATAATTGTAAAAAACCACAACATCCAGTAAATAAAAAAACTTATGGTCAAACGGTAGGGCATTTTGCATGGCATGATAATAGTAATGGTTCTGGCATGGCTGCTGTTGAAATGGATTATAGTTTTAATCATAAGAAAAAATATTGTTCGCACTTTAGAACTGCTGTTAGTGGGAAATCTTCTAATAATGGTATATGGATAAAGTATGGAGGAGCAGCAAGATGGAGAATAATAGTTTATGATGTTGCTGGAAATAGTAATAAACTTACTGGAAAAGGTAATTGTAGTAAAGATGTGTTATATACCGTTGATGATGGAGCAAGCTATATTAATGAAAATTATTGTAATTTTTAATAGAGTGTTTATTTGGCACTCTTTTTTGTAAATATTTGTAAATAAATGTGAAATCTTTTTTTGAATTATTTACTTTTAAATATTTATTATTGTACTATAATAATAGGTAGTGGTTGATTGTGGTGAAATGTGGGGGATTATATGTTTATTGGGGAATATCATTATACAATTGATGAAAAGGGTAGGATTATTATACCTAGTAAATTTAGAGACGAAATTGGTAATAGTTTTATTATTACTCGTGGTATTGATTATTGTTTATTTTGTTATTCAATAGATACTTTTAATAAAATTTCTAATAAACTTAATGAACTTCCATTCACTAAGAAAGATGCGAGAGACTTTAATCGTTTCTTTATGTCAGGTGCTACTAATGTGGAATTAGATAAACAAGGTCGTATTAATATTTCTCCTGTTCTTATTAATTATGCCCATCTTATTAAAGATTGTGTTATAATTGGAACAGGCGACAGAATTGAGATATGGTCCTGTGATAATTGGGAGAGTTTTTTTAATTCTACAAAAGACATTATGTCTGACATAGCCGAAAATTTATTTAATGAGAGTGTGAATTTATAATGAAACATATAAGCGTTTTACTTCAGGAATCTATTTCCTCCCTAAATTTAAAAGAAAATAGTATTGTAGTAGATGCTACACTAGGTTATGGTGGACATAGTAGTAACATCTTAGAGAGAGTAAATAAGGGGTATTTATTCGCCTTTGATCAAGATAGTGAAGCTATTCGGTATAGTACTGATCGACTTAATAAGATCGGTACTAACTTCACTATCATAAAAAGTAACTTTGTTAATATGAAAGAAGAATTAAATAAAAGAGATATTAATAAAGTTGATGCAGTATTATTTGATCTTGGAGTTAGTTCTCCTCAACTAGACGACGAAAGTCGAGGATTTTCATTTCATAATGATGCTAGACTTGATATGAGAATGGATAGAGAACAAAAATTATCTGCATATGAAGTAGTTAATGAATATAGTGAACAAGATTTATCTAGAATATTTTATAAATATGGTGAAGATAAATTTTCTAAAAGTATTGCAAGGAAAATTGTAGAATATAGAAAAAATAAGCCAATTGAGACAACACTTGAGCTTGTTGAAGTGATTAAAAGTGGTGTCCCTATGAAATATAGGATTAATAAGCATCCGGCAAGACAAATTTTTCAAGCAATAAGAATAGAAGTAAATCATGAACTAGATGTAATTGAGCCTGCACTTTCACAAGCATTAGAACTTTTGAGAGTTGGTGGAAGAGTTGCAGTTATAACATTTCATTCATTAGAAGATAGATTAGTTAAAAACTATTTTAAAGAGAAGACTAAGGTTGATGATAAAGTTAAAGGAATGCCTAATATTCCAGATGAATATTTACCTGATTTTAAATTAGTTGTTAATAAAGCAATTATTCCGAGTGAAGAAGAAATCGAAAATAATCCAAGAGCAAGGAGTTCTAAACTTAGGGTAATTGAGAGAATAAAATAGGAGATGGGGTTATGAAAAAAGTAAAAAAGAAGTATAAGATATCAAAGTTTGAAAAATTGATTTATTCTTTGTCTATTTTTTTACTGGTTATTTCTCCAATATCAATTGTCTTTTCTAAAGCAACTTTGTCTGAAATTAATTTTGAAGTAGAAAAACAAAAGAAGCAAATAGAAGAGCAAAAGAAAACTAATGAGTCACTTGCTATGGCTATAGATGAATTAGCATCTTTAACAAAAATACAAGAAGTTGCAGAACAACAAGGTTTGAGTTATAATAATAGTAATATTAAAACTATAACAGATGATAAAGAAGATAACTAATAGGAAGTGATATCTTGAAAAAGCGTAAGAAGGGAAATAATATTAAATATTCAAGAGTAATAGTTTTTATTTCTCTTCTTTTATTTTGCCTAATGATTGGCAGAGTCATTCAACTTGGACTATCTAAGGAAGTTGATGGAATAAATTTAAAAGAACTTGCTAGTAAGAGAAATACTAAAACTGATATAATTTCTGCTAAACGTGGAACCATATATTCTAGTGATGGTGATACTCTTGCTCAGAATGTTTCTTCTTATAAGTTGATAGCGTACTTATCAAGTAAGAGAACAACAAATAAAAATAAACCTCAACATGTAGTTGATAAAGAAAAAACAGCAGAGGCACTTGCTCCAATTCTTGGAATGGAAAAGGATGAGGTTTTAAAATATTTAAATCGTGATGCTTACCAGACTGAGTTTGGAAGTAAAGGTAAAGGACTTAATGAACTTACAAAGAAAAAAATAGAAGATCTTAATTTACCTGGTCTTGACTTCTATGAAACATTTAAAAGATATTATCCTAAAGGACAATTTGCATCATATACAATTGGTTATGCTAAGAGTAATAGTGATGATGAGTCTTCTTCTATTAAAGGTGAGATGGGTGTTGAAAACCAGTATAATAGTATATTAAAAGGTAGGGATGGTTCTACTACTTATCAAAAAGATTTAAAAGGATATAAAATTGCAGATACACCAGTTATTACAAAAGATGCAGAACAAGGAAAAGATATTTATTTAACACTTGACTCTAATGTACAATTTTTTGTTGAACAAGCACTTAATAATAGTGATAAAGATTATGACTGGGAATGGTTTCATATAACTTTATTGGATGCTAAGACAGGAGCAGTACTTGCAACGGCCACTAGTCCTAGTTTTGATCCTAATAAGAGAAATATTACAAATTATCTTGATATGCTTAGTCAAAGTCCATATGAACCTGGTTCTACTATGAAGACATTTACTTATATGGCAGCTATGGAAAATGGAGTTTATAATGGTTCTGAGACATATAAGTCTGGAGTTTATGTAACAAGTGATGGAACTGAAATAGGTGATTGGAACAGAAATGGTTGGGGTGTAATTAGTTATGATAAAGGTTATGCTTTATCAAGTAACGTTGGAGTTATTAATTTAATTAAAAATCATATGAATAGTGTAATGCTTAGACAATATTTTAAAAAACTTGGTTTTGGTAAGAAAACAGGTATTGAAATACCTAATGAGAGTCGTGGAAATTTAGAATTTAAGTATGAGACTGAAATATATAATGCTGGGTTTGGACAAGGTATTACAACAACGCCAATTCAAAATGTAAAAGCAATGACTCCTCTTACAAATGATGGTATGTTACTTGAACCATATTTGATTTCTAAAATAGTTGATAGTGAAACTGGAGAGGTTGTCTTGGAAAATAAAAGGACTGAGATTGAAAGAGTGGCCTCAACTGATACAGTAAATAAGATGATGAAGTTAATGGATGATACTGTTAATGGTATTGGAAATACTGGTTCTGGATATAGAATAGATAGTGGAGAACTTATTGGTAAAACTGGTACTGCTCAGATTGCTAATGAAAAAAGTGGAGGATATTTGAATGGTAAAGATGATATAATTTCTTCATTTTCTGGAGTTTATCCAAAGAGTAATCCTCGAGTAATTATATATGCATCAGTAAAACGTCCATCAGGTGGTTCTCAAAAACCAATAAGTAATGCAGTTAAAGAAATCGTTAATAATCTTTCTAAGTATTATGGTAATGATGATAGTAGTAATAAAGTAGAAATTAATGATTATAAAGTAAAAAATTATATTAATAAAAAAATTGATAAGGTAAAACTTGAACTTGAATCAAATAAAATTAATTATGTTGTTTTAGGACAAGGAGATAAGATAGTTAAACAAACTCCTAGTAGTGGTGATGTAATAACAACTAATGATACAGTTTATTTAATAACAAATGATAGTAATATTACAGTTCCATCTGTTGTTGGACTTTCTTCTAAGGTTGCTAAGAGTATTTTAAATAATCTTGGAATAAAAGTTAAATTAGATGGAGTTGGCTATGTTAGTACCCAGTCTGTTGCAGAATCAACACAAATAAGTGATGGTATGGAAATTATTTTAACATTGAATCCAAGGTTTAGTACGGAGGGTGAAAATGGGTAGTAGTAAGTCTGATAAAATTGTCGCAATTATTGAGGTTATTGTTCTTTTAATATCAATGATTGTCTACTTTATAAAGGTATGTTTACCAGATATAAAGAAGAATATTGGTTCAAGTGACAGAATTATAAGTTATACAAATTATTTGAATATGTTTGAAGTAAATATAGATGGTGATGTTGATTTTGCTTTTGTAGTTAATAAAGATTATAAAATTAATCATATTATGTTTTTTAGTAAAAATACAAGATGTTTATATAATCAAAATATAGAGAAAAGTAGTAGTAATAAAGAAGCAGTTGATAGTGCTGTTAAGTTATTGATTAGTAATAATTTACTTACTACTACTTCTGTAATTAAAGTTACTAAATATAGTGATGATTATTATAGTAAGTTTAAAAAATATTTTGATGAAGTACTTAACAAGTATGGAATAGATAATAGTTATTTAGAAGATTCTAGTGACTTGATTAAAAAGTCGAGTTTGCTTGGTAGTGATACTGAAAGAGAAGCAGATGCTCTTAGAAATATTGAATATTATTCTAAAGAAATTGTAAGACATACTAATGTTTCTAAGAATTATAATTTTTCATCTGACGATAATATAATACTCGATGATAGTTCTAGTAAAAGTTTAAGTAATTCAGTTTATAAAAGTATTGAAAAATATATTCGTGAAAATAATATAAGTAATTTAGAAAGAGGTAATCAAGAACTTATTATTTCAATGATACCAGCTGATTCTAGTTTAAAGTATTATCCTAGTGATAGTAGTTGGTATTATGTTTCAAATGGTAAGATTTATGCTTATATAGAGTTTAGAGATAATTCTAATAGTTATGGGTATTGCTATAGTGGTAGTATAGATTTGATTAAAAATGGGGTATGTTAATGAAAAAATTAGTTAGTGTGAGAAATGGTATGATTGTTGTTTTATGTATAACTATCATATGTCTTGGAATTGGTTTTATTATTCTTTCTATTGAACTTGATAAAGAAAAGAAAACAGATAAAGTTTATGATGTTTCTTTTGTAGAAGTTAGTAAAATATCTTCTGTTAGTGGTGGAAGTGTTGAACCAGTTGGTAATATTTCTATTGAAGATGATGGAAAACTTCTAAATATGGATTTTATAATGAATAATGCAAGGGACGAATTAAATTATAATATTACAATTCAAAATAATGGTACAGTAGATGCTGAAGTTCTTGATTTAATTGAAAGTCCAGAGTACTATAAAGGAGCATTTAAGACTAGTTTACTTCCTGTTTCTATTAGTTTTTCAGATGTAAGTGAAAAGATACTTGAACCAGGAGATTCTACTGATGTTAAGTTAAATGTAGTGTATAATTATTCTACAGTTACTGGTGTTAAGAAATTTAATTATAAATTAGGATTATTAAGTAAAAGTATTTAATTTTTAGAGGTGAAAATATGAAAAAGGAAAAGTTTATAAATAAAAAAAATATTTTAATTATTGTTATTTGTATTTTGTTAGTAATATTGTTAGGAATTGTTATTTTTAATTTTATTATTTCAAATAATAATAGTAATAGTGTTACAACTAATGATACAGATTTATTAGATAATGATTTTAAAAGTGATTTTGAGTTTGCATTTCCAGATGGATATACAACAGTCTTATCAACAGAGAAAAGAAACTATACTGTAATAAATGGAAATTATAGGATTGTTATAGTAAATCCAATTATTATTAATTCATCAGACAAAAGTAATTGGAGTGAAAATATAAAGAATGTTTTATCGTCAAAATATAATATTTTAGCAATTGATCAAATAAATCAAAATAACTTGGATATGTTTGTTGGTAAAATAGGGTTGTCTAGTAAAACTATTAATTTTATGTTTTGTGAATACAATGATATAGTTTATTTAATGTTATCTGATGCAAATGATGAAATTATTAATGATTTTTATAATAACTCTTTGTATATTGTAAATAATACGAAGATTAATAAAGATTCAAAGAAAAAAATTTCTTCAAATATAGAAATACCTGATTTAGAAAAAGTATTTAACTGTTAGTGGAAATCAAGAAATAATTTGATTTCTTTTTTATATATAAGGAAAGTGCGTTTAAGATATTATTGAACAAAAAAATTAAAGGCAAGAGCTTTAATTTTTTAAATCAATAGGTAACATAGTACCATTATAGTATGGATATTCCATTTCAGGGGTAGTTTTCCTTTTTAGTAAATTTTAAAAGTTCCATGTATTCACTTACTATAAAATCAGGAACTGGATTCAATTTGTGACATTTTTAACATTTGAAAATATAAATTTTTTCATCTGATACCAAAAGCTAACAAAAATACTATCGTAGAATCCTTCTTTATATTTGAAATACATATCATTCTTAACTTTTTTAAATTCTTCTTTACCAATATCATTCTTAAGTAAATATGACAGAACTTTCATCAATCTTTTTTTATCTTGTCTAAAATAACTTCTTAGTTCATCTGGAATAGTAAAAACAACATTACAGTTGAATAATAATTTTGAGAAAATAGAAGCAAAACGTTGTTTATTATATTTATTACCACAAGAAGGACAAAATCTATATTTGTAGGTATGAAAAGAAAATTTAATTTCAACGCAATCAGGACATTCATAAACAGAATATCCTAGTTTGGAAGTACGACATGAAATCATTTTATTAACTTCTTTTAAACGCAACAATAGAAGTTGCTAATAGTTTTAGTAATTATTCTGACTATTTAATTGTTTCTGAAGAAGTTACATATGGTAGTTATATGAGTACAATATTTAACTTTATAAATGATTTAAAACCAAAAGATAATGTTAATAAATTTGGCAAGCAATTTATTGATGAATATGTCGAATATATTGATTTATCAATTGATGAGAATCATACTATGACACAAACATATTCAATAATAAATTTAAATAAGTTAAGTAAGGTTAATACTACTTTTGATGATTTTATTAAAGATATTTCTAATAAGAGCAATTATAATAAAATATCTAAAGTACGTGCATCTTTATTTCAATTTGGTTCGGATAAGCAAAATATTTATGATTCAGTTGACATGTACCAATTTGTAAAAGGTTTGAGAAGTTTATCTCCTAATAAAGCAGATAAAGTTTTGAATGCAATTGAAGATTCTGTTGAATATAATTATTCTAGATTAAATAATACTAAAGGTATATCAATTTATTTTCCATATAATAGTGCTAATTCTAATAAGCAAATAAGAACTATAATTTATTCAAGTCTAAATTATAGTTCAAATTATGATAAATTAATTAATGACTTTGATAATTATATGAGTGATAATAAAACAGCTGGTTTCTCATCTTTTGATTCTACTACGTCTAAAAATTCTGAGATAAACAAAGATACTAAGGAATTTCAATTAAAGTTATCAGATGAAGAAATAAAAGATTTTTCAAAAGCAGGATATATTATTTTTGAAAAGAATGAGTCTGGTGAATATTCTCCTATATATATGAGTGATGATGCTAAATTAGGTAGTGATGGAGTTTTAAAGACAAATTTATCTAACAATATGATTACAATCACTGATCAAAGAGATAATAGTAGTGAATATTTACCTGTATATAAATTAAATAATAATAGTAGTAAAGTATTACAATCATTTAGTATGTTAAAATATTTTGATTCTGAATTACTTGATTTTAAATTATACTCTGCAAGAACATATATTCTTCTTAATAAGGATAAACCTGTTATTGATAAACATATTTATTCAAGAAAAAATGATGCTGGAGTTCAAGAAGTTTCGTTAGATGAAGAGGATTTTACTTCTGTTGACTACTTAATTCCAACATATAAAATAGTTGATGAAAATGGTAATTACACAAACAACTGGGAATCATCTGATAGTATATATTATATCTCAGTTGAACCTGGAAAATATGATTTAAAATATAGTAATTTAGATTCTAAAGGAGAATATTATTGTTTATTTAAAATCTTTGATGTAAAAAAACAAGTTCATTATTCTAATTTAGTTAAGATAAATTAATGTTGTTATTGAATGGAGGAAAAATAAAATGAATAATAATAATAACAATAATGAAAATAATATGAATAATTTTAATTCCCAAATGGGAAATAATCAGCCAACTAATGTTAATTCAAATGTTGGTATGAATCAAAATGTAGGAGTTAATTCTAATGATTTAAATCAAAATGTTAATACAATTCAAAATCCTGGGGTACAACCTAATGTTATGAGTCAAAATATGGGTATGAATTCAAATAGTAATAATATGAATAATAATTCTGGAATGCAACCAAATATGAATTCAAATGGTAATAGTCCTAAAAAAAATAATTCATCAAAATATGTGATTATAGCTGTAGTTGTTATTATTGCGATATTTTTAGTAGGATTTTTTCTTAAAGTTACATATAATCTTGTTGAAAAAGTAATAGAGACAGCAGGTGATGGAAATGATGAAGTTGTTGAAAAAGAAAAAATAAGTAAATCATCTTCATATACTATTGGTAAATATAAAGTATCTGTGCCAAGTAAATTTAAATATTCTTCTGAAAGTACTAGTAGCAGTTTAGTTTTTGATGGAAATTATAGAATCGCTATTAGTGAACCTTTGCCATATAAATTAGATGATTTAGGAGGATATAATGAATTAAAAAGTGAATTTTCAAGTATTGGAACAATACTTCTTGAAAATACAGTAATAAAAGATGGACTTACTATTTATACTTTTAAAATCGCACTTAATGCTAATGTAGTTCTTTACTATTCAGCAGTTGAGTATAATGATCTTACAATTATAATGGTATCTAATGCAACTGATAGTCAACTTGATGATTTTTGTAATACAGTAGCAAGTGTTGCTAAGAATACTAAGTTGAATACTAGTGGTGATTTTAGTAAAAACGATTCAGATACTTCTAAGCCAAGTAAAATCATAGATGGATCATCTACTGATGCATTTAATTAAATTGTTATAAAGAAATCAATGAATTTTGATTTCTTTTTTCTTTTTATCTTGTTTGACTTATTCTCTTTATTTGATATAATTAATATGATAGGAAGTGGTAATTATGAAAAAAGAAAATATTACAAAGATTGTTGTAGTATTTTTACTTGTGTGTATCGCTTCAGTCTTACTTTATTTTGGATTTTATTTAAAGAATGTATCAAAACCTAACTATGTTTTTTCATCTTTAATTGATAGTATTGATTTATTAAAAGATAAGTATTTTTCTTTTGATTCTAAATATTTAGTTGGTGATAACTTTTCTATTGATGGTAATGTTTCATTTGAAATGAGTAGTGAAAAATATGGTATTTCTAGTGATCCTTCTATATTATCGAAATACTATATGATTAATAATTTAAATAATACTACAATTAATTATAAATTAATGCAGGATATTAAAAATAAAAAAATATATTCTGAAGTTAAAACAAATATTGGTACTCAAAATGTTTTATATAATAAATTATTAGTAGAAAACGCTACAAAATATTATTTTATAAATAGTGTATATAGTAATTATATTAATGGTGGTAGTTGCAATTATTTTGAAAGTTTAACTGAAGAAAATACTACAAAAGATAATATTGATTATTTATATAACTTTATATTAAAAAGTTTAAAAAATAATTTAAAAGAAGAATACTTTGAGAAAAATATAGTTAATGAAAATATTTTAAATAAAGATACAGATGTGTATCAAATTAGCTTAACTATAGATGATAAGAGAGTTAAAGATATACTTAGCGGTATTTTAGATGATTTAAAGAATGATAAGCGTTCTTACAGTATATTAAGTAGTAGTGATAATAATTTAAAAAAAAGAAAAGTGAATTATAATAAGAGAATATTAGATAAAAAAGAAAGTTATACTATAAATGTATTTATTTCTAAATCATTATATAAACCTTTAAAGTATGAAATTGTTCATATTTTAAATAATGATGTTAAAAGTTATAGTTATGAAGGAAGTTTGAGTGTTGGTACTATTTATTGTATAGATAATGGCACTATTAAATATATTGGTAGTACTACTATTAATGATAAGAGTATTACTATTAAGTTTAGTGATTATTTGAAGAATGATGTTGGTATATTAAAATATGAAAAGGGAGTTAATAGTTCTAATTTAAATTTATTATTTAATAATGGTACAAAGTCTTATGATTTAGTTATATCTTCTAAGTTTGTTAATTATAATAAAAAGAATAAAAGTTATACAAATAGTATTAGTTCATCATTTAAGGTTACTGATAAAAAAATAGTTGTTGTATCAGGTAATGTTAAAATTGATAATAAAGTAAGTAGTGTTGTTAAGATTGATGAAGATACAACAGGTGCTATTTTAAATAGTAAATTAAGTAATGTTGCAGTTTCTAAGAAGAAAAACTTATATAATAATTTAAGAGCGAGGTATGAGAAAAATGAATAATGATTTTTTAAAAGTGGCTGCAATAGAAGCAATTCATGGTTCTTCAAAAGGTGATGGTGGACCATTTGGTGCAGTTATAGTTGATAAGAGTGGAAATGTTATTTCAAGAGGACATAATGAAGTACTTACAAGTCATGATCCTACAAATCATGCTGAGGTTGTGGCAATTAGAAAAGCATGTTTGAAACTAAAGACTCATGATTTAAGTGATTGTATAATTTATAGTAGTTGTGAACCATGTCCTATGTGTTTATCTGCAATTATTTGGTCTAATATTAAAGTAATGTATTTTGGAGCAACAAGATATGATGCAGCAGCGGCTGGTTTTAGGGATGATGTAATATATAGATATTTAAATGGAGAAAATAATATTTTAGAAAAACATGAAGTAACTAATAAAGAATGTGTTGATGTTTTAAAAAATTATGAAGGAGAAATATACTAATGGAAAATAAAGATAAAAAGATTGAAAAGAAAAAAACTACTAGTCGTAAAACACCTGCTAAAAAGAAAACTACTAAAAGTAGTAATTTGAATGAGAAGAAAATTACAAGTAAAACTTCAAGAAAAAGAACAATAAAAAAAGAAAACATAAAGAAAGAAAACATAAAGAAAGAATCCAATAAAGTAAATATTTTATTACAAGCAATATTTTTTATATTATTAATTGTTGTAGTTGTTCTTGGAATACTTGTTGTGAAGAAGGATAATGAAAACAAAAATAAAGTTGTTGCGAATATTGTTGTTCCTGTATTTGAAAAAGATAATCAAAGTAGTATAACAATTAATGCTGATGCACTTACAAGTGATTATATTGTTAAAGTAACTAATTACAAAAGTATAGATAATGTTAATAAAGAAGAGTTTACATATGATGTAAGTATTCAAAATAATACGAGTGCTAATGTTATTGTAAAAAAAGGAAAAAATGGAAAGAATCTTATGAAAGATTCTAAAAGTACAATAATTAGTGGTGAAAAATTAAAAAAATCAGTAAAAGAAAATGTTTATTATTATATAAGTGTTGATAATATAAATAAAGTTAAAAGTAAAGAAAAAATATTGTTTAAAATACTATCTTAGGAAAGATCTTGTGTATATTATTCAATGATGTGAAACATAATTTTTATAAATAACTTGGTCGTA
>ULLK01009014.1_pt1 | contig 19105 bp, 16 predicted proteins | sample 1951411 | NCBI WGS metagenome assembly ULLK01 (sample SAMEA4835526, study PRJEB28245) | human gut metagenome | biome: gut microbiome; material: fecal sample | place: Denmark | collected 2008 | reverse complement strand
TTATGTAAGCATCGTAGTTGAAGAAAAAGAATTCTTTGTAGCAGAAGAGGCTAAAAAAGAAGATGTAAAAATTGAGTTGATTTAAAAATAGAAATTAAGAAAAGAAGATTAAAATGTTAATTTTCTTTTTTTTGATTTTCTAACTCTATACTTCTATCCCTTTTTTTGATATAATTATTATTGTTAGATAGTAGGATGCTTGATAACAAATACTAAATAATTTAAAAAGAAAGAAGCGAATTTTATTATGGGACTAACACCTGTTTATGTAGGTACCTATGTTACTGCAGAAAGCGCAAGTAATATTATTGATGCAGAAGGAATTATTTCTGGAGCAAATAGTGTAAAAAGCCAACTTAGCGAATTAGATTATTTATCATCAGCTGTAACAAGTGCAGGAAGCCGAATTACTGCGAACGATTTAAGTATCGATGGTGTTGGACCAGAAGAAAAAGTAGGACAAGTTACATCTTTAATAAATGAAACTAAATCAAATTTTGAATCTGGTCTAGATGGCATAATTACTAATGCTGAAAATTATTATAATCAAATTCAAGAACAATATAATGAAGAAGCAAGAAGAAGAGACGCAATAGCTATAGAGCAAGCTAAAAATAATAACAATAATAATTAGCGGAGGATGTATTTATGGAGAATAAAGAAGAGTTAGAAAAGAGTAATTATTTACCAGTTGGTTCAATTGTTTTATTGAAAGGGGCGACTCAAAATGTAATTATAATAGGTTTTGCTCCTATAGAACATGGACAAGCAAAAGTTTGGGACTATTTAGGAGCTCCATATCCAATAGGTGTAATTTCAAGTGATAAAAACTTATTATTTGATAATGAACAAATAGATAAAGTAATTGCTAAAGGTTATTCGGATGATACTGAAAAACTATTTAGGATGGAAATGGAACAAAGTCTTAAGACAATGAAGCGAAATTAAGGGTGATGTATGGCAGAATTAAAATATAATGGAAATGTAGTTAATAGTGTTGTTAGTGAATTGACAAATTTAGCAGGAAAGTTTTCTCCTTTATCTAATTCTATAAAGACTGCAACTGGAGTAATGGTAGGATGTAGAGGATTTAATTTAATTAGTGATGTGAGTGCAACAACATTAAGTGAAGGAGTAAGTAAATGTGAAGAGTCAATTGGAGCACTAGTAGGTGAAATAAGAAATCAACAAGTACAAATTTTGAGTTTTAGTCAAGATCAAGCTGATATTGATGCTTTTGTAGATTCATTGTCTACAGCAGAATATCACGCATTAGATTTATCGGGTATTAGCAGTAAAATTTCCTTTTTTAAAAAAGCTGGATTTGTAGCTGATGGCGTATTAAGTTCTGCTGGAACTTTTTTACTTGGCTTTGGTGAGGGAGTAGCAAATTTTGCAGAAACAATAGGCGATGGAGTTATTTTAACAGGAGCAGCAGCCTCAACTATATTTACTAAAACTATAGACTTGATTAATGGAACTGATTTAACTACTGAAATGTGGGATAAAACAAAAGCGTATGTAGCGAAAGAACAAGTCGGAAGCGCTTTTGATACAATTTATGCAAATACAAAATTTGGACAACATTTAAAACAAAATGCATATGCCTTTGATACGGTCCGAGGTATAGGAAAAGGAGTAGGATATTCAACGGCCCTTGCTTTGACGACTGGTCCATCAATGATAGCAACACCAATAGTTGCGGGTTTAACTGGAGTTGCAAATGGTACAGAAGAAGCATGGGGAAATGGTGCTACTACAGGAAAAGGTCTGGTATATGGTGCTGCCGCAGGTGCATGGGAAACTGTACAATGGGGTGCTGGTATGAAGATAAATAATGTTGGAAAACATATTGATGATGTAGGATTTAAAGCTGCGGATGCTTTTAAACGTGTTGCTCTCGATGTAATTGATTCGGGTGCAGAAGGATTTGTTCAGCCAGCATTGACAATGATTTATCAAGATTATGATGGTAACAATTTAACAGAAAAATATAATAATGCATTTAAATCAAATGGTGGTTGGAATGGAGTATTCCAACAAGCCGCAATCGGAGGATTAATGTCCGGTGTGGCTGAAACTTCAGATGTAGTAAAATATAAAATAAAAAATAGAGGTAGATTAACTTCATCTGAAATATTTACTAAAAAAGATAATGATTCAGAGGTAGACACAGATAGTAAAACAAAAAGCAAGACTGAAGAAAAGAAACAAACTATTGAAACTGATGAAACACAAAAATCAGAAGCAACACTTTCAAGTAAAGAAAAGTCTAAAGATAGTGATATTGAGCAAAAAGCAGCAAGCCCCAAAAAATCAGAATCAGAAAGAGTTAGCAAAAATGAAGCAAATACAAAAACAAAGACTGAAATTCAAACAAAACCAGGAACAAAACCACAAGCAGAAATTCAAACAAAATCAGGAACAAAACCACAAGCAGAAATTCAAACAAAACCAGAAACAAAAATAGAGGTCCAATCAAGCAAAGAAACACAAATAGAAACAAAGAACAATAATAGTAAAACATTAGGAGAAAAAATAAGTGAATCACGTAGTTCTTTGGATAAGATGAGCGAAACTCTAGAAAAGAGAAAGAGTGAATTAGATTCTGCAAAGTCAAAATTAGAAAATTATCAGAAAACGAATAATTTAGATCAAAAAACTGTTGAAAGTCTAAAAAACAAAGTAGAAACTGCACAACAAAAATATGATACACAAAAGACTAAAGTGTTAGAAAAAGCAGAAGAATTTACGAATTTGCAAGCTAAGAAACCTGGTTCAGTAGGAACAGAACCAAAATATAAATTGATAAATGATGCAAATGGAGGAATAAATGTAGGAAGACCCGCATTCACAGATGCAACAGCAAAAGCAGAGGGAAATGTCGGATATAAAGAATCTGTTTCAACATTTAGTAAATTACCAAAAGAGCCAACGGGAATTAAAACAAGTTTAGCATCAAATATGAAAGAAGCCGCAACCTCTATAGCAGGTGTAGATTCAAATGTTGTACAAAGTGCAATTAAGGCTACTGGAGAAGTAACATTAGGTGGTTTAGCAGTTAAAGAATCAATAGGAGTAGGTATGAATCTTGCACTTGGACAAAGTGATGCAGCAGTTAAGATTTCAAATCATGCAGATGTAAATATAAAATCATTAGGAGAATCTAATATGAGTGTCGGAAGAGAGGTTAGTTCAAATAATTCCGGATACGAAATTTCTTCAAGCATAAAACATGATATGGATACAAAATCATATAGTGGTAAAAAAAATAATTCTTCACTATCTGAATCTAAGTTAGATATAACTGGAAGAGAAACTACAGATGAAATGATTAATAAGATAGATAAAGCAGTAGATTCTGGAAAAATAACAGTAGAGCAAGCAGATAAAATAATAGATGAATATGCACCAAGAGTAGAAAAGAATGATCTGATAAAAGAAAGAGAAGAATTATTAAAAGCAAAAAATGCAAATATAGAAAATAAAGAAATAATAGTAACAAAAGATGGAACACCGGCAACTAATTTAAAAGGACATGATACAGCTATAAGAAATATAGATGAAAGGTTAAATGAAATAGATTCAAAATTATCAGAAAAATCTGTTGATATAAACAAAAATATAAAATCTGAGCCAGGAAACTCAAGTAAAAGTTTAGGACAAGAAATATCTGGTGCTCGTAAATCACTAGAAGGAATGAGTGAAACGCTTGGCAAGAGAAAGAATGAATTAGATGCAGCAAAGGCAAATTTAGAAAACTATCAGAAAACAAACAATTCAGATCCAAAAGTTGTAGAAACACTAAAAAATAAAGTGGAAAATGCACAACGAAAATATGACATTCAAAAAAATAAAGTACTAGAAAAGGCAGAACAATTTACAGATTTACAATCACAAAAACCTGGTGCAGTAGGAACAGAACCAAAATATAAATTAATAAATGATGCAAATGGAGGAACGGACGTTGGAAGGCCTGCGTTTACAGATGCAACAGCAAAAACTGAAGGAAATGTTGGATACAGAGATTCGGTTTCAACATTTAGTAAATTACCTAAGGATTCACCAGATGTTCAAGCTGGAACAAAACCAAATTTGAAAGATACATCATCTCAAGATTCTGGTACTATAAAAACATCAATAAATTCAAATAAAGATATATCGTCGGGAGGAATAGTAGCAGATAAAAAAGTAGAGTCAGGAATAGAAATAAAAAATAATAATATAGAAAATAAAGAAATAATAAAAGGAGATGGAACACCATCAGCAAATATAAAAGAACATGACGAAAAAATAAATAGAATAGATAATAAATTAAAAAGTACGGACTCAAAATTATCTAGAGAAAAAATTGATGTAAATTCATCAAGACAAAATGTTGAAGCAGAACCAAAGGTTAAGAAATCGCAATTACCTTCAGAAAGACAAAACGTTGAAGTAGACACAAACGTCCAAGAAAGACATGTAAATACAAAAAAATCAACTGATGTCATAGAAATAAAATCAAATAAAAGTCAAACGAATGAGTCAAAAATAACAAGAGAATTTAATAAAGAAGGAAAAGTAGTTGGTGGTTCTGAAGTAAAACCAGATGGAAAGTCAGTAAGTTATAAAGAAAATAGTGATGGAACATATACAAGGATATGGAAAGATGAAAAAGAAAGAATAACATCTAAAGAATATACAACACCAGAAGGAGCAACAGTACGACAGGACTACAACAAAGATGGAACATCAACAAGTTACACAAGAAAATCAGATGGAACGTATTTAAAAGCGAAATATGATGCTGAAAATAACATAAAAAATATGGAATGGACAACTACAAATGGCTCCCTTATAAAACAAGAATTTAATTTAGATGGTTCTTCAACTAAAAATATAAAAAACCATGATGGAACTTATTCAAAAACTGAATTTGATGCTTTAGGACACATAAAAACAAATGAGTGGACTACAATAGATGGAACATTAACAAAAGAAATATTTGATTCAAAAGGAAAACTACAAACAAAAACTTTGAAAGATTTAGACGGATATGAGGTAAATCATACATATAATTCAGACGGAACAAAAACTACATATACCAAAAAAACGGATGGAACATATAGTAAAATAGAATTTGATGCTTTAGGAAATATAAAAACAAATGAGTGGACTACAACAGATGGAATAAAAACAATACATACAAACAAAACGGATGGAACATATAGTAAAATAGAATTTGATGAAAAAAATAACGTAAAAAATAAGGAATGGACAACGCCAGACGGAACAATTAGAAAACAAAAATATAATCCAGATGGAACATCAATCAGAAATACAAAACAACTAGATGGGACAGAGCGACTAACAAAATTTGATAAAAACGGTAATATAATAAAAGGATGTGAAAAAAAACTTGATGGAACAATGACGGAATATGAAATGCAAGCAAATGGCTTGTTTACAAAAACAAAATATAAAAATGGAAAAATATTGGAAAAGGAAATCACAATGCCAGATGGTTCAAAAAAGATTATGAAGCCAAACCAAAATCCATCTACATTAACAACCGAAAAATTAGGGCAACCAAAGAAGTTTACAGATTTATCAAATTCAGAACAACAGCATCTAATTTCAGAAGCCAATAAAGTTTTTAAAAGTAAATATGGTAAATCTTCAGCAAATTTAACATTTGGAACTGATTATAAATTTAAGTTTGATGATTATGGCAATGGATATGTAGAATGGTTAAGATATGATTCGTACCTTTCATCAAATGAAACATTCTTTTCGCATATTTACTCAAAATTAACAGATCTGCAAAAGAAAAGTATATGTAAGTATATTGGAGAAAATGATGGACTAAGTTATAAGACAATGAATGGAATAATGAGAGATAATTTATTTGCTTATGATGAAAATGGAAATGTTACACATGTCATATTACATGGTTTAGATTATACTTATAAAATTCCGATAGATCAATATGTAAAACAATATGGCTCTCTTAAAAAAATAATGGAAAGAAATAAAGAAGCAATTCTTCAAATAGATGATGCGGTAAGACAAAGCACATTACAAACAGATATGGTTACTTATCGAGGCCTTAGTGATTTGGAGTCAAGCAAAAGATTGTTTGGGGTAGATTTTACAGATTTGTCAGACGCAGAAATAAGAAAAGCAGTAATGTCAAAGAAAAATTTTGTTTATGATGGATTTATGAGTACTTCAGCAACTAAACATTCGAGTCCTTTATCAAAAGCAAAAATAGTTTATGAAATAAAAACCAAAGCAGGAACGCCTGCACTTGATTTTAGTAAATTAGGTGGACTTTATAGTGAACAAGAAGTTCTTATTGCTCCGAATGTACCATATAACATAACAGATGTAAAAGTTGAGCATATTGGTTCAAAAAAAATTGTACATATAAAATGTGAAACTGCATCAGGATTCAACAAACAAGTAGCTCAGAAATTATTTAGAAAGAATATGGAAGAAACATTCAATAAAGTTACTGCCAAAATATGTAATTCTCCTTTTTACAATTGATGTTATTCATAAAAAGTAAATTTAAAATTATGTATTTAAAAGTGAGATTAAATTTCTCATTTATAAATAATATAGTAAATATATAAATATTATGATACAATAAAGTGAATTACTACATTAGGAGGTTAAGAAAATGCAAGAAAAAGAAAAAATAGAAAAAAATGTTTCAAGTGGACTATTAGGTTTTGCAACAGCTGATGCATTAGGTGTGCCTATTGAGTTTACTACAAGAGAGTCTCACATTAAAAAACCACTTACAGAAATGGTTGGTTATGGTTCACATAAAGTTCCAGAAGGAACTTGGAGTGATGATACTTCAATGACAATTGCCACTATGGATTCAATTATAAAAAGTAAAAATGTTGACTTTGATGATATAATGAAAAAATATTGTGATTGGTATATAAACGCTAACTATACAGCAACAGATAAAGTTTTTGATATTGGAATTGGTACAAGAAATGCTTTAGCATCCTATTATAATAAAAAAACATCAGCAATAGAATCTGGAGGAAAAGAAGAAAGAAACAATGGAAATGGCTCATTAATGAGAATGCTTCCAATAGTATTGTTTTTACACTATGCAAATAAGTCCGAAGATGATAAAACAAATATAATTAATAATTATTCATCACTTACTCATGGGCATGAGATAAGTAAATTAGGATGTAAAATATATTATGATTTTATGGAAGATTTATTGAATGGAAAAAGTATAAAAGAATCATATGCTGGATTAGCAAAAAAAGATTATTCTGACTCATATTCCAAAGAGACAATTTCAAAATATAGTAGAATATTAGAAGGAAATTTAGAAAATATTCCAGAAACACAAATTAAATCGTCAGGATATATTGTAAATACATTAGAAGCTGCAATATGGAGTTCGTTAAAGAGTGATAATTATGAAGAGGCTGTTGTAAAGGCTATTAATCTAGGTGATGATACAGATACAGTAGGTGCAATTACGGGAAGTATAGCAGGTATTGCATATGGAAAAGAAAATATTCCAAAAAGATGGTTATCAAAATTGAGAAAAAAAGAATTATTAGATAAGTTAAGTTTGGATTATTCTAATGTATTAGAAGAAGTAAATAAAAAGCATAGTGATAGATTTTATGATGAAGAAGGCTTTGTTAACGATGACGAACTATTTAAGATGCTAACAAGTGAAAGTGATGATTCACAAGAGATGCAGTTTGAAAAAAGCATTTGAACAGATGAGTTAAAATTAAATGAAAAAAATTAATATAACACACCCAAAAGGATGATTAAAATTCATCCTTTTATAGTGGCTTGAAATAAGAGTATTTAAATTTAAAAATTTATTTAGATAAAAGTTAATTTCTTAATAAAATTTAATTATAAAAATATTATTTCAAAATTATAGACAGTAAATATGATAAAAATTAATTTAAAATTTATAAATACTAACAAACAATATAATTGACTTTCCCATTCAGAAAGATTACTATAATCCTGAATTTGACAGTTGTAAGAGAATAAAAACTCCCTAGGCATTGTTTTATAAGTGTTTAGATAGTTTTAATTTGCTTAAAGAAGTACGTACCATGAATACTTAATTTATCATATCAAAATTCTTTCTCAACAGGAAGAAACTTTAAATCAAGTGATAAAGTATTAATTATTCATGGTGATAAAGATACAATGGTAAGACCAGATAATGCTGATAGAGTGGAAGAAAAAGCACAAGAAGCTAATACTAAGTTAACTTACAAATGGAAAGTAAGCGGTAAGCCACATGCATTCATAGTTGTAGGAATGGAGAAAGATAATTACTATAACTTAGTTGGTAAATATTTAAAATGTATTGAAAATGATAATGCTTGTCAATCTGTAAGTATAAATTAAAGTTTTAGAAGTAAACTAAAAAAGTTTACATAAATAAGTTAACTTTCTTGTATAGAACCTGTAAAAATGATAACATAAATATATAAGAAGGTTGATATTATGTTTAAGACAATTAATCCTAAAAAAAATCTTATTATTAATATTGTAGTCATAATTGTATTAACTTTATTTGTTACATTTCTTATTTTCTTTTTATATAAAAATACATCTATGTTTGATAAATTTTCGAAATATTCAAGTAATGATAAAACTTCTCCAGAAATTACAGAAGTAACATTAAAATCAGATAATACTTATAATGAAAATTATGCTGAAGAGGGTAATACAATTACTTTGATGTTTAAAATAAGTAAAGAATTAAACCAAATTCCGATAGTTAGAATTAATAGTGAAGAAGTAAAAGTTTATAAAAGAAATGGTTATTATAATTCATATTATACAGTTTTAAGCCAAACAGATAGTGATCAAAAAGTAACAGTAGAAATAGAGTCGTATAAAGATACAAACGGAAATGAAGGAGATAGTTATATTCTTATACCTAGTAAATCAACACTAACTATTGTAAAAAAAGGAACTATTATAAAAGATATAAAATAAAATATTGGACCAACTCCAATATTTTATTTTGTCTTTTCATCACTAGAAATACTTGCTTTATAAGAATTATAATCTACATTTAAAGTAACATCTTCTCCAGGTGTAAGTATACTAATTTCTCCAAAATTACTTTGATGTCCATCAACTTTTTCAGAAATAACTCTATATATTCCAGGAGGTAATCCAATAGAATCGTCACCATCATATAAATCTCCTTTATATACATTGTCATTTCTTAAAAAAATTATATCATCATCGTCATAATTTTCTCTACCAATATAATTCACTTTAACATTTACATAATAATTAAGCTTCTCAGATTCAGACATTTTGTCCATTTTATCTTCAACATATTTTTCATAATAATCAGCACGATCATTTATATCAGTTGTATTAGAATCTAATTTTTCTTCATTTAACTGTTGATAAATACCATTATTTTCATTTATATATTGATTACTATTAATATTCTGATTGCATCCAGTAGCCATAGAACCAATAGCAACAGAAATAGCAACTAAAGTAAACTTTTTCTTAATATTCTTCCAATCAACATAATTCTTAAAATTACTTATTCTCATAGTTAGCCTCCAAATTAATAACCTTCTTTATTAGGTTCACCTTTTTCAAATTTATTAGTTATAATAAAAACATTTCCGCTTTCTTTATTATTTTCTTTAATTATCTCATTGACATCAAATGTTCTTGTGGAATCATTTTTATTAAATTGATTATAGGTACCATTTTCATAAACCGCTGTTCCAATTCCATTCTCATCCACATGAATACTTTCCATATATTTATTATCGAACTTCTTAGTACCAACAAGGATATTTTTGCCATCAGTAATATCTCTAACAGTTATTTGAGAACTAGTTCCAGCATAAGATCTTGATTCTATTAAATAAGTCTTTTCATCTTTATGGTAAGTTGCAACTCCTTGAATGCCATTATCTATATTCATAGATTTTGGATTTTCCATAGTATATTTTCCCTTGTCTTTATCATAAACTAAGTCTCCATAAACTAGTTTTCCATCTTTTGCAAATCTATTAATAAATATTTGATTAGACTTAGTATCAACATAAACAGACCCAGCATTATAACCGGTTAATTTATTACCATTTTCCATTTTTTCATAATTCATATTAATATTAGAACTTAATTTTATTTTTTGTTTTGTACCAGTATTGTCTGTTAAATCTAAAACTACAGTTTTTCCACTATAACTTTCACTTGTTATCTTACTAGCAATTGACTCCATTGCATCATAGTTATATGCATTTACTGCACCTTTACTACCAGTTACTAATAAAACATGATTTACTTCATCATAACTAACTCCACCAACATGAGATTTATTATCAAGTCCAACAATATAGTAACTACTATTATCTGGATTAAAAATATAAAGTCTTGATTTTTTATCTTCTTGATAAGCAGAAATTATAACCTTATTTCCAACTATTGTTATACCTTGAGGAGTATAATTATCATCAAAAATTGCTTGATAATAAAGATCTGTTTTTAATGCAGAACCATTTTTAAAATTAGGATCAAAACTATTTTTATAAGTCATTTTCAAATTTTCTAATAAAAATTCACATACATCAGCTGACATATCAGAATCAGACTTATTATATAATTCAACAATATGTTTCGCTCTGGAAACAATAGTGCTACTAACTTCAAGTCTTTCACTTAAGTTACTTAAAGCAGTACTCATTCCTTCAACCATATCTTGTAATACGCCACCATAAACAATAGAAGGTGTAAAACTCTCAATTTCTTTTAACTGTTTAGTATAATCTGTAACTTCATTTATCATAGTAGAAAGTGAATTTTTAATAGCATTATAATCATTCTCTCCGGCAGTATATAACTTCTCATCATAACTAACACTAAAATTATCAGCCATTATTTTTCAACCCACTTTCCACAAGAATCAATACTAGTAATTTCCTGGTAATCTTTCATCTTATTCTTTAAACTAGCAATAGTTGAATTCAAAGTACTTATCCTTGATGTATTTATTGAATTACTATTAGAAACGGATAGAGCAGATAATTCAGACGATGCACTAATAAGTTCACTTTGGAGACTTTGATAATTTGCATAATTTTCTTTTAATAAATTCATATATTCATTAATTTCTGCTATTGTCTCGCTAAATTCACTAAATATTCCGTCAACTTCACCTTTACCACTTTCACATTTAGAAGAAAAGTTAGTTATATCTCCATTTACATCATCGACATAAACATACTCATTACCAACGCCATTCATTATAATACAATTATTCCAGTTGTCTTCTAAACTCCTAATTTTATTTTTTATACTTTCAAAATCGTTAGAAAGAGAACTAATACTTGATAAAATGCCATCTATATAATCCCATACACTAGAAATATCAGCAGCATTTTTAGTATTACTACTATAAGGGTAGGAAACACTGCAAGCAGGTTTATTGAAAATAGGACCACCACCCGATGTTACCTCATAATTTTTCATCATTGCCATATTATTTATCCTCCAAAATTATTATATCACTCCTAATTTTATCAGTAAATTAAAGAAAAAACACTTTACAAAAACATACATAATAAAAATAACTTATATAAATATTACAAAAAATTATAGATTATTTCATTGACTTTAATTTCTAAATTTGATATAAGTATTATCAATACAAAAAGAGGTGATTTTATGAAAAGTATAAATATTGTAACAAATTTAAATAAATCTTTTCTAAATTCATGCACTTTCTGGGAAACGATTCAAAAGCATTGAGTCGTTTTTATATATAAGGAAAGTGCGCGACAAATTTTAATTTGTCTTTTGTTCTTTAAAAGGGAGGTTAAATTATGATTACTATTGAAAATATTATTAAAACATTAAAGGAACACGGAGTAAGTGATGATAAAATAGAGGAGGTAAACAAGTCTTTTTTATTAGCAAGTGAAATACATAAAGACCAATATCGTCAAAGTGGAGAACCTTATATAACACATCCATTAAATGTTGCTAAAAACTTACTTGATATGGAAGTTTATGACACTGATGCAATATGTGCAGCACTTTTACATGACACCATAGAAGATGCAAAAGATGATTTTTCAAAAGAAGATATTAAAAGAATAATAAATGAAGATGTTGCAGAACTAGTAGACGGAGTTACTAAGATGCGAAGAATAAACTTTGTAACAAAAGAGTCTCAAAGACTAGCAAATACAAGGAAAATAACAAATGGGCTTTCTAAAGATGTAAGAATTATTCTTATAAAACTAGCAGATAGAAAGCACAATATGGAAACGCTAGAATTTAAGCGACCAGAAAAACAACAAGAAAATGCAATTGAAACAATGGAATTATTTGTACCACTTGCACTGTCAATCGGAGCATATAAAATAAAAAGTGAATTAGAAGATTTATCACTTATGTATATTGAACCAGATGACTTCAAGAAAATAACAGAAGAAAAGAAAAAAATAGAAGAACAAAAAAAAGAGTATTTAGAAGAAATGAAATATAAAATATCAGAAATTCTAAAACAAAAAAATATTCCTAATGATATTCTATTAAGAACAAAAAATATTTGTACAACCTATAAAAAAATATTACAAGGTTATAAAATAGAAAATATTTATGATTTATTTTATTTAAAAATATTAGTAGAAGAAGTAGATGATTGCTATAGAACATTAGGATTAGTTCATGGAGAATATCCTCATATAAATGGAAGATTAAAAGATTATATTTCGAATCCAAGAACTAATTTATATAAATCACTTCACACTACAGTTGCAGTAGATGATAAACCAACAAAAGTAAAGATAAGAACTCATGATATGGATAAAGTAACTGCTTACGGAGTACCTGCTTTATGGAATATAAAAAATGGAATGACTCAAAAAGAAACACAAACTTTTATAAGAGAAAGTATTCCTTTTGTAAGAGACTTAATGCAAATTGATAAAACATCAAAATCAGATTTTGACTTTATTTCCAAGGCTAAAAAGAAACTTTTGACTGAACATGTCTATGTTTACGATGGTGGAGAAATAGTTGAATTACCAGCAGGAGCAACAGCTATGGACTTTGTTTACGAAACACATCCAGAACTTACTGATTATATAGAAAACATAATTGTAAATGGAAAAATAGTACCTTCTACCCAAGTCTTAGAAAATATGGATGGAGTAGAAGTTAAAACTAAAAAATCTATAAAACAATTAAGAAAATAGATAATAGACAATTACTAAAATAAACCTTATAATATAATAAAGAGGTAATTGTATGAATATAGAAAAAGAAAAATCAACCATTCAAGTAGCAGGAGCAATAAACCTATTAGCAGGAACTCTAGGGCTAATAAGTGAACACTATATCTATGGTTTAACAGTTTTAATAATAGGTATAATTTGTCTATCAGTATCATTTTTTAAAGGACTAGACTTAATTGATAATAAAAGACTATTAATAATATCTGGAATAATTAATATACCATTTCTATTTATTTCATCAATATTAATATTTATCTTTTGTTCTAACCTTTCAGAATACGAAAGAAAAGTAAATGGAATAAATGCTCCTCCAATAGAAGAAAACGAAGAATCTAAAAAAATAGACTTACTTCTAAAGTTAGGAGTAGGAATGGTTTTAATATCAGGCATATTATTCGCAACAACATCATGGGAAATAATACCAAATATGTTAAAAATATGCTTATTAATAATTCTATCAATTATATTTTTAGGTTTATCTGTATTTACAGAATTAAAACTAAAACTATATAAAACATCTTATATATATTGGATACTAGGACTTGCTTTCTTAGTATTAACAATAGTTGGATTACAATATTTTGGGATATATGGTAGTTTTCTAACATATGGAGGAAATGGTTCTTATATTTCTTACTTTATAACGTACTTATTAATTGGAATATTCACATATATAACATATTTAAAATATAACAAAAGTTACTTACTACAAATATCATTTATTTCAGTATTAATTTCGATTTATAATATACTAAGTTTTTTAACACTGGATATAATTACAATAATAACTCTAATATCAATGCTAATATTCTTTACGAATATAATAACAAAAGAAGACTCAGTACTAAACTTCATAAGTAAATTATCATCATACATAATAATTGCTTATATTATTAAATTTAATAATTCAGAAATAAATGAAATGTCTCTATTAATATGTTCTATAATTAATATTATAAATATGACATACTTAGTAAAGAAATATGAAAAATTAGAATATGTTAATCTAATAATTATTTTTATTTTAATAAATATAGGACTAAATATAACTAACTTACCAGAAATAATAAAATATATTTGTCTAACTCTTTATATTATATTAATAGAAGTAGATTTCTTCACAACAGATGAAAAAAGTAAAAATATATCATATATAGTATACTTAGTATTATCACTATCTTGCTACATAAATGTATTTAATGAACCATTTCAAGCAATAGTAATTCCATTAGTAATAGTTCTTTTAAATATACTAAGTAAAAATAATGTTTTAAGTATTTCTAAATTACCATTTGAAAATTTGGTTAACCCACCATTAATATTTATGGGGGTATTATCTCTAATAGGAATAATAAAAGAAATAACATCAGCAAACATAACAATTTTAACTATGTTTATAATAATAAGTGCAATTTACACTATACTATCAATTATTACAAATAACAAAAAAACATACTCTAGTTATTCTTATATAGTGATAATGCTATCTATAATTACAAATATTATAGATGAAAGTCTAATAAGTGCAATAATATTAATTTTTATAAATAGTATCTTACTAGCAACAAGTGCTAATTATGAAGAAAAATATCTAAAACTACCAATATATATAACTTTCTTAACTAGTATATTTGTTCCAATAAGTTGTCAAGGACTACTAATAGATAATCCATATTTAACAACACTATTATTTATTTGGATTCTAGTAATTATCATAATTACTAGTCAAGAAAGAACAATAAAAATAACAAGTTATTTCTATATAATATTTCCAATACTTAAACTAATATATTTAAAAGATTTAAGTACAGAAGTATCAACTATTTCAACAAGTATTTTAATACTTTATATAACTTATTTAATACAAGAATTTTTATGTAAAGAAAACTCGTCCAAAGTACTAACAATTATTATAGGTGTATTAGTATCATTAATTATACCAGGAATATTTTTCTTAAATAAATTAACTATTTTAATTTATGTAGGACTAATTTCTCTTTCTTTAATAATAATTGGTTATAAAAATAATGATTTTAATAAATTATTTATTTTTGGAATAATATTAACAATAATAAATATACTAGTTCAATTAAGAGATATTTGGTCATCAATTCCTGCTTGGTTATACTTATTGATAGTAGGTCTTGGAATAATAATAGTCGCAACATATTTACAAACAAAAAGTAAAAAATAGTACATTCTTTAATGAATGTATTTTTTTTGACAAATTATAACAAACAATCTTGATATAGTAAAACTGGTGATATTATGAAAAAAGTCCTCATAAGAGGAGTAGTATATGTAATAATAGGTTATATATTAGGAAGTTTTCTTTTTAAAAGTAAACTAGAATTAATAAAAAATATAACCAGTAAAGAATTATATTATTTTCTAGAAGAAGGTAAGGTTGGTGATAAAGAAATATTAGAAAATAAAGTAAGTAATTTAACAACATCAGTGATTGATTACAAAAATAATGATTTCTATATTTATAGAGGTATAACAAAAGATTTAGATGCTGCTAAAAAAGTAAAGAAAATATTAGAGGACAAAGGCTTTTCCATTACAATTAAAGAAAAATATTTAAATAACCAAGAATTTTCTACAACAATTACTCAGTTTGATAATTTAATAAACACTTCTCTAACAACAGATGAAATATTAAAAGTAGAAGAAGTAATACTTTCAACTTATGAAGAAGTAGTAAAAAACAATAAAGATTAAAAAATATCTAATAATAAGTTGAGGTGTAATATGAATTATAGAATAAAAGATATTCCCAAAGAGGAACGACCAAGAGAAAGATTAAAAGAAGTTGGAGCAGAATCTCTAACAAACAAAGAACTACTTGCAATTATTTTAAAAAGTGGTACTAAAGGAAAAAATGTAGAAGAACTAGCTTTAGAAATATTAAATAAATTTTCACTTACTGAATTAAAAGAAATAAATATAACTGATTTGAAAAAATTATCTGGAATAGGCGAGGTAAAAGCAATTGAACTAGTTGCTTGCATTGAATTCGGAAAAAGAATATTTCTAGAAAAAGAAGAATCATTAAAGAAATTAGATAATCCAACATCTATTTGGAAATCAGCGAGGTACCTTTTATCAGGAAAAAAGCAAGAATATTTTTATTGCTACTACTTCAATAATAAACAAGAATTAATTGAAAGGAAATTAATATTTATGGGAACAATAAATCACTCAACTACACATACAAGAGAAATATTTAAGGAGGCTTACAAAGTAAGTGCATCATCAATTGTATGTATTCATAACCATCCAACAAATGATGTTACTCCATCAAAGGCAGATATAGAATTTACAAAAAGATTAATGAAAACAGGAAACATTCAAGGTATACCTGTAGTTGATCATATAATAGTAGGAGATAATTCTTTTTATAGTTTTTATGAACATTTGAACATTCTAAATTGAATCAAATAAAAAAATATAATATAATAGGTAAGTGAGATGATTATATGTATAAGAAAAAGAAAAATAACAAAATAATAATTCCAATAATAATTGTAGTATTAATAATACTTTTAAGTGCCTCTTTATTAATAGAGAGAAACACCCAAACTATTTTTAAAGATTTATCTATTTCTATAGAAAAAGTAATAATGTATCCATTTACCTCTTTAAATAAAGAAAAAGGTGATACTCAATCAGAAAGTTATTTAATTCAAAAAAATATTAATAGTTCATTAGAAAAAGAAATACAAGAATTAAAAGATACATTAGAATTAAATAAGACACTTACGGAATATACGCCAGTTAATGCCACTATTTTATCTAGAAATAAAAGCTATTGGTTTAATACAATAACAATAGATAAAGGAAGTAATTCTGGTATTGAAAAGAATATGGCAGTTATTACAAAAAATGGTTTAATAGGTAAGATATCAAAAGTGTCAAAAACATCATCTGAGGTAAAATTAATAACATCAGACGACATAAACTTCAAAGTAAGTGTTGCAATTAAAACAAATAATGATGATAATTATGCAATTTTAAATGGATATAATAAGAAAAATGGCTTAATCAAAGCGAGTGACATAAACAAATCTACAGAAATAAATAAAGGAGACGTTGTGTTAACTAGCGGTCTAGGTGAATTAATACCTGCAGGAATATATATTGGTACAGTAGAAAAAATTGAAAGTGATAAGTACAATTTAAGTAAAAATGTTTATATAAAAACATATCAAGACTTTGATGATATTCACTATGTTACAGTATTAAAGGTAAAAGAATGATAATAAGTACTATAATTTTATTAATATCAATAGTTTTAGATGGAATATTATCAAACTTTTTACCATATCTTGTAAACGGTTTATCACTTTTTACTCCAATGTTAACTGTAATCGCAATTTTTATGATTTATCCATTTTTTAGAAAAAAAGAAAAAAATTATTTTATTACAATTTTTATAGTTGGAATGATATATGATTTATTATATACAAATTTAGTATTCTTTAATGGAGTACTATTTCTAATAATTGGCTTTATATCTTTAGAAATATATAAGAACTTTGAAATAAGCTATTTAAAATTAATTATCTATTTAATTTTAATTATTTCATCATATGAAATATTAACAGGAATAATTCTACTAGTATTTAATATGGTACCAGTAACTCTATATAAAGTTCTATATAAAATTACTCATAGTTTAATATTAAATATAATATATGGAGAATTAATTTATTTAATAATAAATCTTATACCAAAGAAATACAGAAAAATAAGTATAAATTAGAATACTTATTTTTTTTATTCATATATTTAACTGGGAGAATTTATATGAATAAAAGAATAGAAGAAAAATTAGTATTAAAGAAAAGTATAAAGATATTTTTAAGTAAATTATTTATTTTAATTATAATATTTCTAATAGGATTAATAGCAACAAAGAAAAATCCCACACTAAAGAAGAATATAGAAAAAGAAGTATACGAAAAAAATATAAAGTTTACTAAAACAAAAAGTATTTATGAGAAGTATTTTGGTAAAATTTTATCTCTAGATAAAGTAGTAAAAGAAGAAACACCAGTGTTTAGTGAAAAATTATCTTATAAAAAGTCATCTAATTATAATAATGGAGTAAAACTAATAGTAGACAATAATTATTTAGTACCAATATTAGAAAGTGGAATAATTGTCTATAGTGGAATAAAAGATAATATGCAAACAATTATTGTAGAACAAGTGGATGGAGTTGATACATATTATATAAATGTAAATATAAGTAATTATAAACTATATGATTATGTAGAAAAAGGACAAGTATTAGGAGAAGTAAAATCAAATGAATTATATTTAAAATTTGAAAAGAACGGAGAACAATTAGATTATAAAAAATATATTTAAAGTAAACATATTAGTTTATATATTAGGAATAATTGCAATATTAATAGGTTCATTTAAAGAATATTTAATATTAAATATAATAATAATAGTTCATGAATTAGGTCATTTCTTAGTTGCAAAATTATTAAAAGTAGATGTAAAAAAAATATATATTTATCCACTAGGTGGAATAACTAAATTTAATATGCCATTAAATACAAAAAATATTATTGAGTTTTTAATACTAATAGCAGGCCCATTATTTCAAAATATTGCTTATTTTATTTTGATTTATTTATTTCCTTATGATAAAGAATTAATATTAATTTATCATATATCTCTTTTAGTATTTAACTTATTACCAATTTATCCATTAGATGGAGGAAAACTATTAAACTTATTTATAAATAACTTTCTACCATATAAGAAAACATTAAAATTAATTATTAAGATTAGTTATT
>ULLK01022019.1_pt1 | contig 19969 bp, 19 predicted proteins | sample 1951411 | NCBI WGS metagenome assembly ULLK01 (sample SAMEA4835526, study PRJEB28245) | human gut metagenome | biome: gut microbiome; material: fecal sample | place: Denmark | collected 2008 | reverse complement strand
CCGGCCATGATGACGCAGTAACGATTGGTGGCTGTCATAAGCCCTGCCGGTTATCGTTCGGCACGCATCGGATTCTCCAAGAAGTCCTTGTAGGCAAGTCGGATGCCGTCCTCAAGCTCGGTCTTGTAGGTCCAGCCCAATGCCGTGGCCTTCGAGACGTCGAGCAGTTTGCGCGGCGTGCCGTTCGGCATCGAGGTATCCCAGCGGATCTCGCCCCCATAACCGACGACCTTGGCAACCAACTCAGTCAGCGCCTTGATCGTCAGTTCCTTGCCCGTACCGGCATTGACCGTCTCGTTGCCCGAGTAGTTGTTCATCAGGAAGACGCACAGATTGGCCAGATCATCCACATAGAGGAACTCGCGCAGCGGGCTGCCGTCGCCCCAGCAGGTCACGTAGGGAAGGCCCTGCTCCTTGGCCTCGTGAAAGCGGCGGATCAATGCCGGAAGCACATGGCTGTGCGTCGGGTGGTAGTTGTCGTTCGGACCGTAGAGGTTCGTCGGCATCACGCTAATGTAGTCCGTGCCGTACTGACGGTTCAGAAACTCGCAATACTTCAGACCCGAGATCTTGGCCAGCGCATAAGCCTCGTTCGTCTTCTCCAGCTCCGAGGTCAGCAGGCACGACTCCTTCATCGGCTGCGGAGCCATGCGCGGGTAGATGCACGACGAGCCCAGAAACTCCAGTTTCCTGCATCCGTTCTGCCAAGCAGCGTGGATGACATTCATCTCGAGGATCATGTTGTCGTACATGAAGTCGGCCAAGGCACTCTGGTTGGCCTCGATACCGCCGACCTTCGCGGCTGCAAGAAAGACATATTCGGGACGCTCCTCGGCAAAGAAGCGCTCTACGGCCTCCTGACGCGTCAGATCCAGCTCCTTGTGGGTACGGGTAATGATATTCGTATAACCCTGGCGCTGCAGCTCACGAACGATGGCCGAGCCCACCATGCCGCGGTGTCCGGCGACATAGATTTTTGCGTTTTTCTCCATCATAAGGCGTTCTATTTTACGATACCCTTCTCGAGGTACTCGGCCAGGTTTGTGCGGATTTCGTCACCGGCACGCTCCACGGCCACTTTTGCCATGTCGGCATCGACCATGATCTTCACCAGCTGCTCGAACGAGGTCTTCGTGGGATTCCAGCCCAGTTCGGCCTTGGCCTTCGAGGGGTCGCCCCACAGGTTTACGACATCCGTCGGACGATAGAAGTCTTTCGAGACCTCCACCAGCACACGGCCCGTGGCCTTGTCGATACCCTTTTCGTTCTCACCTTCGCCGACAAACTCCAATTCGATGCCCACGTATTTGAAGGCAAGATAACAAAATTCCCGAACAGAGTGCTGCTCGCCCGTGGCAATTACGAAATCTTCGGGCTTTTTGTTCTGCAGAATCAGCCACATGCACTCCACATAATCCTTGGCATATCCCCAGTCGCGCAGCGACGAAAGGTTACCCAGGTAGAGTTTGTCCTGCTTGCCCTGAGCAATACGGGCGGCTGCAAGGGTGATCTTGCGCGTCACGAAGGTTTCGCCACGACGCTCGGACTCATGGTTGAAAAGAATACCCGAGCAGCAGAACATGTTGTAGGCTTCGCGGTACTCCTTGATGATCCAATATCCATAGAGCTTGGCTACGGCATAGGGACTGTAGGGATGGAACGGGGTTTTCTCATTCTGCGGAACCTCCTCCACCTTGCCGTAAAGCTCCGAGGTCGAAGCCTGATAGATGCGGCAGGTCTCGGCAAGTCCGCACTGGCGTACGGCCTCAAGAATGCGCAGCACACCCGTAGCATCGACGTCGGCCGTGAACTCCGGAGCATCAAACGAAACCTGCACATGGCTCTGAGCTGCCAGGTTATAAATCTCATCAGGACGTACTTTTCCAACGACCTGCAGAATACTCATCGAGTCGCCAAGGTCAGCGTAATGCAGGTGGAAATGAGGCTTTCCTTCCAGATGAGCAATACGCTCACGGTAGTCTGTCGACGAACGGCGGATCGTGCCATGAACGTCATACCCTTTGTCCAACAACAGTTCAGCCAGGAACGAGCCGTCCTGGCCTGTAATCCCAGTGATTAAGGCTGTTTTCATTTTTTAAGAAATAAAATGTTATGGAATATTGCTAGTGATGCGAAAGTTTGGATACAAGGATCTCACCGATCTTGTAGAGATAGCGCAATCCTTCCAAAAACAGATTCGAATAGACTCCGTTCTGTTTATAAGCCACCATGTGTTCTTTGAGGATTCGTTTGTGGCTGACCATGCCCGATGAAGAAGCTCCGCCGGTCCGCATGGTAACAAAATCCTCCGGGATGTATTTCGTGCGAATCCGATTGATAAAAATCAGTCGCAGAAGATTCTCAAAATCAGCAGCAACGCGCAACGACGTATCGAACGTGCCGTACTTTTCATAAATCGTTCGCCGACAATAAAACGAGGGATGAGCCGGCATAAATCCCAACCGCATCAGTCCCCGGCAGAAGACCCGCGACGAGTAGTATCTGACGCAATGAGTCAGATCATCATCATTGACATAATGGATATCACCGTAGATGGCATCTACGTTCGGATCGGATAGAGCCCTGGCGACATGTTCAAGCACGTCGTTCGACGTATAGAAATCATCCGAATTGAGCAAGCCAACAACATCCCCGGAGGCCATCCGGATTCCCTTGTTCATGGCATCGTAGATTCCTTTGTCCGGTTCGGAGATCCATCGTAACTTTCCTTGATAGTGAGGTTCATACTCACGAATTATATCAAGGGTTGCATCTTTTGACTTCCCGTCCACAATAATATGCTCATAGTCAAGATAAGTCTGACTTAAAACACTTTCAATAGTGTCACGAAGAGTCGCACCGCTATTATAAGTAGCCGTGATAATAGTAATTTTCATTAAATAAGATCGATTAAGATATGGTTCGGATTCTTATTTCCCGAGCAGGATTTCCTTGATAAATACGATTGGCTTCCAGATTGCGTTGCGCCACAGAACAAACACTCAAAACAGAATTAACCGCTAAAGTGACCCCCGGACAAACAACACTCTTGGCTCCGACCCAACAACCATCTTCCAATATTATTTCCCCGATTATCAGATCAAATGTTTCCTTTTTATAATTGTGATTCCCGCATAATAACATGGCTCCTTGACTGATGCAGACATTGTTACCAATTTTCACATGAGCCAGATTGTCGATCCATACATTCTCTCCAAGCCAGCAATTATTCCCAACTTCCAGGAACCATGGATATTTTATATTTACGCCAGGTTTGATTGTTACATTCCGCCCGATTTTTGCACCAAATAATCGTAAAAGAAACACTTTTAACGACGAGCATGGAATAAATGTATTTTTCAGAAAAGAGACATTAACAAAATACCAAACCAAACGCTTCCAAGCTGATCCAGGATGATACCAGGAATTATCGTATTTATCTAATGATACCGTTTTGCACATATAACACCCATCATTCATAAACAAACTTTGGCTTGGATGCATTCGCTCCCAACCACTCATACAGTTCATACATCTGTCTAGCGACCTGCGAGGCTGCAAATTTCTCCATAACCAAATGTCTTCCACGGAGGCCCATTTCTAACAACTGCTCCATAGGCATGTGCATAATTTGCCCCATTACATGGGCTATACTATCGGGATCTCGATCAACCCACCAACCGCATTTATATGTATTCAGATCCTCCCAAGGAGTCCCTAAACTTGCCATAACCGGGGTCCCCACAGACAAAGCTTCCGTGACAATCATTCCAAAATTCTCGAAATCACTTGGGACAAATAATCCAGATAATCGCACCAGTTCTTCAAACTTCTCACGTCCAGAAACAAATCCTCGAAAAGTAACATTCATCAACCGAAGCCGCGCAACCTCATTCCGTAAAAACTGTTCATAATCAGGATCTCCCTTCCCCATTATAATCAACTCGCAATCGTGTTTATCAGGCAGAGCCGCAATAGCATAAAGTAGATTCTCAACTTTTTTTCTTGGATGCAATCGCCCTAAAAAGCCAAACTTAAATTTATCGTTTTGCTGAAGAATAGCTGATTTCTGTGAAGCAACCTCCATCAGATAATCGGGAAATACGGCAGGGTTGGGAATAACCGCAACCGGTCCAGAATAGCCAAAATTACGAATATGAACCATTTCCTGACAACATGTTGCATGGATACAATGGGCCTGAGCAATATCTGACCGGAAGAATAAATGGAGAAGAGGCCATTTCTTCCAATACGAACGTTTAACTGCATCCGGATAAAGCATTCCGTGCGGAGTAATAAGATAAGGTTTCTTCTTTTTACGAGCGACTAAACAAGTTTCATGATTACAATATAACCATAACCCATTAGTATGATACAAGTCATACGCTCCTTTTAATAAAGCATTCTGGATATTCTGTGAATATTTATAAGGCGTAATCGCATCGTTTGGAAAAACTTTGATCCAGTTCTCACCTTGACCCATAAGGCGATCTCCAGGATTTTCAGATTGGAGTGTAAGCAAATCAACATGATATCCGGCACAATTCATTGTTGATATTAAGTCGTAAGTACAAGTCGAAGTTCCACCACTTAAAGAACCAAACTCTGGGATAGTTTGTAGAATTCTCATAACTATTATTTTTTGCTCTTTAAACCAACATCATGCTTTTGAGCAAGGTCCGCCCTCAAAACCGGGATCTATTCCTTGTTGCAAACATTCAACTAATTGTAATAATCTATGAGCTGCAACTTGAGGGCTCCAAATGTCTTGCATTTGTTTCACCCCCGATCGGCTGATATCTTGCAGTTTAGAAGGATGATCAAAGAGATATCTCACTTTATCACACAAAGAATCTAGGGCAGATAAATCCGGGCTTGAAAAGCTACTTGATACTCTCGGTGCCCGAAACAGAATCCCGGACACATTCGGTTTTACAAGATATGGCACACTTCCAATCGCATCACTTGCGACCAAAATACAGCCATTAGACATACTTTCATTGGCTACAGCGCCCCAACCCTCATTTTGGTCACTTGTAAAAAGAAAAATATGATGTTGCTGCATATCTTGCAACAATTCATCATTGGGTTTTGTTCCCATAAAATGAACAACATCTTCGACCTCCAGTTTAGAAACCAAAGACTTCGTCTGGGATTCATATTCACCACTACCATACATATCCAACGAGAATCTGTACCCTAGTCTTTTCAAGCGAGCAGCCATCATTACCGGCAACTCAGGATGCTTCCATTTTAAATACCGAGAACACCACATGAGAGAAAAAAATTGACCATCTGTAAACCGAGAAGATATCTTCGGGAGATCATTGTTTACTTTGGTAAAATATCCCCACTTATAGCATTTATTTTTAAATGTTAAAAGTTTCCGTTGATCTTGTGCAGCAAACGCGCTACAACAAAGTTTATATAACGGCTTATGCCCCCAACCTCCTAAATGATAAGATAAAAACATTTTAAATATAGAAGGTGAGAACAAATTTATAATCCCGCGTTTCAACCATCTTTCACTCATATCAAACGACAAACGCCCTAGCTTTAATCGTTCTTTTTGGAAAGGCAAAGCCAATATTCCTGAAAACACACAACATTCCGCCTCTCGAGCTAGAATCATTGCCTTTGCATAAGATTGAGAAGACTCCCATGCTCGAAGCAAGTAAGGGCAGTCGGTATAATCCCGGGTATCACCTTTGCGATGTTCTGCCTGCAGATTTGCTAATTCAACAAAACAAAATTGATGGTTCGTCAACTCCCATAGTTCATCGGCAATGTTAGCTTGATGATTATTAAGAATGAGAGAATAAAACACGATTTTCATATAAAACAAAAGCCTCCCAATTAATGGATACCAGACCTTTCAATATCGTTCATTATTTTATACCAATGGTGAACATCAAATAGCTGGGAAACAAGCTCTCCTTGATTTGCATAGGTAAGCAACTCATCATCAGCCATTCTCAAAATAGTTTGAACCCCCTGCAAGAAAGCTTCTGCATTTGATTCGACCTCTATATATTGAATACCATTTAATTGAGGATAATGAATAGTCGACACCACAACACGATTATGGAGTAAAGCTTCTATTATCTTCGAAGGGAAGTTACACTGATTCTCAGGAGCCTTTGGATCTCGAGTACTTAACTGAAAAGTTATTTTATGCAACAATTCCATATAACGAGGAAACGCCAATTGCCCACACCAATGGATGTTAGAATATTTTTCGGAATATTCTTTTAGCAGATTCTCATCCCCTTTGTTTCCAGTAATATAAAGGTCACATTCAGGTAATTGAGAAAAAGTCTTTAACACCAATGATAATTGAGCAATCTCTTCAGACAAAACTCCCGACAATAAAAAATCTTTTTCTGGATCTTTAATTGGGGGGATTCCCTCATGATTTGCAGGAATTACACCAGGCAATATGGCACTATTATAGGATTTGAAAAGAGGTGAATTGGCAAGACAAATACGACCATGAGCCATATTTATAAATCTCAAATAAATACGATTGAGCCCCCAACCACTCATTACAGGCGTAAAATCAAGAACTATTACATTTAATTGAACAGATGGTTTAAATAATTTTAACAAAATAAAAAGAAAAGCATTCAACGTGTTTAAATTATAAAACCAAACAGCGGCATCTCTTGGTATTTGGCGAAATATGATCCATTGTTCTTTTAATACAGCCAACTTTTTCCAAAAACCACCTCGCTTACGGAGTTTATCGTATATCAATTCAAAACGATTATCTTCAAAGGCTTCCTGGTCCATCTCGCCCCCTACATATAGAGGCATCATGCTATAAACTCGATCAAATCCACTGCCACTCATCAAATTAAAAGAGAAATTAGACGCCGCAAATGATAGTTTATACTTACTAATCAATGATTCTGGCAGTACACAAGTCCAAAAAATACGAGACATATTACAATAGTTTTATTGTCAATATTCGGTTTATAAAATCCTTGATAAACTTTAAGGCTACAAGGATCAATACTAGGAGCGAATATTTCACAATACCACTTAATGAAAATATTTCATTTAAGTAAATGATAACAATCTGAGACAAAGCCAATATAAGATAAGTCTCTCTCCCTATTGATTGAAACATACGAGAACAAATTGGAAGCTTCTGATCTACGAAGACTGATATCATATAGACCAATATTGTTCCTGAAATAGCCCCAATCGTAATAGGTATGATTGGCGTAATGTTATTCCACGCCATATCAAGGCGCCATTTCATGGAAATTAATAATGTAACAAGAGCTAAAGCTACTAATGCCCCAACACTAGTCACCGCTATTTTATTCTGAAATTTATTCAACTCTGCCCCAATCATAATACAAACGATTGCATATGGAACAGAAGCTAAATTCCAAGGAAGAACTATTTTATTATAACTTAAAACAGCTGCTCCAACCAATATCATGAACAATATCGTCAAGCGTATTCCCCTATTCTCTAATTTATATATGAATTGTGAAATAACTAAAGCGAAATACAACACTGGAATAAACCATAAAGCATATCCGCCCCACCCAGTTTTAATCCAAAGGACAAATGAACTTTTATCCCAATAATTAATTAAGACAAGAACGATAGCCGAATAGATAATAAACGGCAGCAATAATGTTCGTGCTTTATGCAAAATAAAATCAACTATATTGTATTTGGTAAAATTAGTAACCCACCCCGAGGATATAAAAAATAAGGGCATGTGAAAAGCATAAATAAATCGAGATAATCCATCTGGGATCGATGAATGCCCTAATACCATGAGTATTATTGTTATGCCTTTAGCAACATCCAACCAATAATTACGGCCTTGCATATTTAATATTTTGTTTCGAAGACTGCACATTTAAATATGCATGCATAATAAGAGTAAACGAAACTAAAGGGAATAAAAGTTGATTACAATCATATGGTCTCTGCAGGAATCCTATTATCAAAATCCAAAACGCCCATCCGTATTTTCTGCTATATTTTCGCAAAGAATAAAGGAAAAAGAATGGACTCCAAATAATTAATTGCCCAATAATACCATCACACGCCAAGGTCATATATGCATTAGCCCCGACAAAAAGTTGTTTCTCTTTAGAGATTTCTATAAGATGCTGACCTCCTTGACCGATAATTGGAGCTGTCTTAAAAATATCCCAACAAACATCCATTAAATCTGAACGATTATCCCCGGCCAATGTTCCTTTTTTTTCATTATATTCAAATCTTCCAAATATAGCTTGATCTATTCTGTCATTAAATGAAGCAACACCTTTAAGGGTCGCAATAAATAATAATACGGGAAATACTATTTTCAGCCTTTTACCCTTATAAAAAAACCACAGATATAGTACAATCTGAATAAAATAGGCCATTGATAAAGTCGATATTAAGCCAAAAATAAGAGCCAATTCTATTTTGTGGTTATCCACATACAGTTTATTGATCAGTAATGCTATCATTCCCCAAAAGGCCAAAGCTCCCGGTTCATCAAAAAAGCCAGCATTACGAATAAAACCATCAGAATATGCGTTAGACGTAAATAATCCAAAGAAATATCCTGTTCGCATATCCATTTCCTGAAATTCAAAAAAAGGTCGTAGGATACCACCTAATACCAAAACAAAGCCTATTGCCCCTGCAACAACCTGAAATGTTATCCAAAAATTATAGGTTTTTATAAATTCCAATCTTGGCGATTTTAATTGTATTGCAAGAATAAGGCTTGTTACACATAGCATAAAAACACGAGTAAGATACGATGTATCAAATCCATGAATAATAAAATAAATACACCATACCATACATTGCAGGCCAATTAATATAGCGATTGGCTTCGGTATGATAAAAGTATTTTTACCCCAAAAAACATATCCAAAAGTCAAAATAAATAATATGACATAATTAATTGTATAGTGAGGCAACCAACCCATTAAATAAAAGACACATGGCCAGCCTGCTATAAGGCTAAAGAAATAGAGTAAATATCTAAATCTAAAAAATGACGAAAGTTTATTCAGCATCACTATTATTTATAATGCTTTGATATATAGTCGCTAGAATAGTAGCATTGGCACATCTATCATGTCGTACTAATGCAACAGCCTGTTCCTGCTTAGATAAAACCGTAAAATCAGACTCACTAAAAAGACGGATTATAAGATGAGCCAACATTTCATATTCCTCATAGCGATAAAAATATCCTGATTCTTGATCCGTCATCAAGGACGGAGCTCCCCCGCAATAACTAGCCACAATAGGAACCCCTAATATTTGTGCTTCACAAAGAGAGTTAGGAGAATTCTCTATGGCGCTTGGCATTACATAAACATTAGCATCCAAAAATGCCTGCTTCATTTGTAACTCATCTAACGTCCCCAAAAAACGGACATGCCCTTGCACACCAAGGCGTTTAACGAGGCGCCGCAGATATAAATGATATCCCTGAAAATGTAATCTCGATTTAAAATCATTATTCATGACGCTACTACCGCAAAAGTTAACAATTGTGTCAGGGAAATAGCGTAATATAATGGGTAAAGCTTTTAAGACCTGATGGGCTCCTTTTAAGGGAGCACTGCTATTACTAACAAAAATAGTGAAACGTTTACACTCCTGAAGAGACCAACGACGACCTTGATAAAAGGAATCCCGCAACGTCTCATTCATAAGATGGTATCTGACATTAGGATTAATCGTCACAACATGATCATGATCCCATTGCGTGCGGCCTATAACATCCGTAACATGTCGAAGAACATAATTCTCACACTTTGCCCTCCTTTTAAAACTCCTTTTAGCATTTAAGATAAATGTACCTCTATAAAAATCAAGTAATGAGATATTAAAAAGCTTCTCTTTAAAAGACAAGCCCCCATCTGCATAGCGAGTATAAGGGCCTGCCAATCCCTGAATATTGACTACTATTTTATGTCGTCCAGCATCCGCCATACAAATAGCCGCAGCCAAAGCATATTCTGTTCCGTGAATATGAATCAAATCAGGCGAGAACCGACAAATAACATCCTTGCATTCTTCTATCTGCCGCTTGCTGGTTCTAGATAAATCTGGAGATGGAATCAAATAATACGTAATTCCGTTAATCTCATATTCTTCAAAAGCATTACCATCCGAGCAAATAACGACTCCTAGCTTTATATCTTTTACTTCTCGAATTAAAGCTTCCGCTGAAGAATAAAGCCAGCCACAATGCGCAGGAGATTTTTCTCCTAAATATTCACATAATGGCGGGAACTTGACAAGAGATACCCAAAGTACATTCATATTCGATTTAATCTATCTATTCATGAATTCTTTGCAGCGGCTTTTCAACGCTTCAGCATATGGTCGCCAAGAATCTTTATTTACCGGAATATTTCTCATTGTAATAGGAGTTGTTATATTAAATTCAGGAATAAGAGATCCATTATCAATCTTTATAACATTGAAAAGATCATGTAATCCACCTAATCTACATGAACTTGCAGCAATATCGTGTGTTTTTTCCAGATAAATTACAGGAGTTTCCAACCCAAGACAAGGCAGTGCACAATGAATCCGCGATGTGATAACCAATTTAGCCTTCGCATAAAGACGCACCAAGCGTTCAGCCTCTTTCAATCGCTCAAAATCCGACTTAAATTGTCTTGTATAATAATTGCTCTCCTGGCAGATGTAGGTAGATCTCATTATCATATCACGACTAAATATTTTCGTATATTCACGATAATAAAGAGCTGTCTTTAAGATTTTTTTTATCCAGTTTCGACCATGATGAATATAAAATTGCTCTTTATGATACAATTCGTATATATCCCGAAAATGCTTAGTGATTTCTGTTACCGCCTTTAGAATATTATGCACATTGAGAGGCCCATCAAACAACGGATCAACAATATAGGTTTTATCCTCTTTCTCTTCGGAATGATACTTTTCCCCTAAAGTCAACGTCATACATCCAGAAAAATAAGACTCCACTCCGCATTTATTCAACCAATCTCGAGTATTCAAGTCTCTACACCCTATTGGAGCAAACTGTTTCAAATAAACAAGACTCTGCTGCGATAACAATTCTGTTTTTGCTAAAACATTTAGATGAAAAGCGACAAACAAAGGCTCTATCTTTTTTGAAGGTGGCCAATTCTCTGGATTATGCATATACCAACCATTCATAATCACTTTACAAGGCTCATCATCATAATCTTTAAGATCCACATCTCGATCTATAAAGCCATCAATATGCGGATAGAATTGAGCTGACGCTAAAGCTTGAATATAATCTCCAATATTTATCCCGACTAATTTAGGACTCTTCGATACCGAAAGTAATTTGTATTTCATATTTTTATAGATTTTTATTCAAGGCTTTTGCATATATTTTTAATATTTTCTCTCCATAATTCTCTATTGAGAAGTTGTTGCATGCAAAATCTTGAGCTTTTATAATAATATCTCTAACATCATTCTTCGCTGCTATCCGCATAGCCTGAGAACATTCATCAATATTATTGAAAATAAATCCCGTTTCTCTATTGATTACAAACTCTTTCGTTCCACCAGAATTCCGACCAATTACCAAACATCCATAAAACATAGCTTCAATTGAAACTCTGCCAAGTCCCTCATTTTCCGAACACATAAGTAGTGCTGTTGCTTTCTGCATGTGTTCTTTTACATTATCAGATGAGCCAACAAAGTCAACAAAGTCCGCAACACCATATTCACGAACAAGATTATGCAATCTATTTATATATTTTTCGTTAGCCACCCCTATAATCCGAAGTCTGTACCCTTGAGACGCAAGATTTGATAAAGCAAAAGCCTTGATCGCAAACTCACAACCTTTACGTTTTGTCAAAAAGACAGAACAAAACAAAAAGTATTTCTCTTTCAAGGGGTCATTGCAAATATTCTGCTTACTTCTAACTGCATCAAAGACTACAAATGCATTCTCACGATCTAAAGCTATATAATGTTCCAATACAGCCTTTGTAATACCAATAACCGCAGAAGAATTCGATACTAATTGTTTGAGATTTCTCCAACCTCGGAAAGGCATCCAACCAAAGTCCAGATCCATAAACCCTCTTAAATGCCAAACATGCTTCGCTTGCATTCTTTGGGCAATATCGTAACCAACCGTAAGAACACTATTGTTGGTATGAACAATTTGAATATTCCTATCTTGCAAGCGATTTGCAACATAATTTACACACCGTCTATTTTTAACAACATAGCGAATATATTTAGGAATATATCGTAAAATATATCTTACATACTGATGAAATTTCTGAGGTTTTCCACATACATTCTCCTCAAAATCACACACGATACATTCTACATTATTTTCTCTAAAATAATCGTACACACACCCCTTTGATCGCAATAAGACAATCGGATAAACATGGCTTCTTACAGATCGAATAAGATCCATTAGCGAATATGTTGCCCCATCAAAATTCTTTGATGCAAAGGTGACATATAAAACATTTATCATATAATTACAACAACAATAATCTTTAAACTATAAATTATTCAATAAGTGCCACCAATCTTTAGCTATCTTGTCTTGCGAAAATCGTTGGCAGTTATGAATACCTTGAATAGCCATTGCCTGACGTTTTTGTGTATCTCTTATTAATTCAAGAGTGGAGTTAACATATTGCTCTATTTCACCTTCACGTATAACAACTCCATCTTCTTCATCCGTTACAATATCAGTTAATGAAGCATAAGTATTGAATGCAACAGGAACTACACCGAATTGTTGCGCTTCGGTTAATGTTAGTCCCCATGATTCACTTATTGAGGTCATAAAAAAGATCGAAGCCTCTTTATAATATGGTTTAGGATCTTGACGTCCTAATAAATACACATCATGTATCTTCTTTTTCGCAATATACTTTTGATACAATTTAAGATCCTTTCCATGGCCCACAATCTTTAAACACCAATCATTAGCTATAGGTGACAATTTAATTTCCTGCCATATCCGTAATGCTAACAACAATCTCTTCAATTCTTCATCAAACCGAGAAACAATAAGTATTACAGGTTTCTTTTTCTTCACATCTCCAATAGGAAGATATTCATTAAAGGATAAAGCATTATGGATGACAGAAAAATTTTTCTCATCTTTAAACCTTCCAAAACCCTGATATTGTCTGATAAAGCTCTGAGAAAGAAGAACGACTCTATCGGCATATTGGTAAGCCTCAAAATATGAACGAGACAACGAGTTTGTATATTTAACACGCAGATACGGATATAGAATTAGATGCAATATCCATTTATATAGATCTCGAGTAGATACAATCTGGCTAAAACGGAATAAGTGTCTTTTAAATGTAAAGAATTTAGTTTCTATGCCAGGCTCAAAATGATGAGCGAGAATAACCTTACAACTTAAACCATCAACCGCCTCCTTAAAAAGTTTAACATGAATAAAAGCCCCTTGATCAATGATATAATCGATTTGATTCTCAATAACAATATCTCGAACAAACTGCTTATTTTGGGTTCTATCAGAAGATGTAGTCCATTGATACTCGGCAATAAAACAAGATTCTTGTTTTGTATCTGCCGGAATCTCAAAAAGAGAAAAACATCGACACCCATAATTTTGGGTTAATCCGTTAGCTACAGATATGGTCGTTCGTTCAGTTCCTCCTTTAGTAGAATGAACTTTACCATATGTGTAGAAAAGTATATTGCATTTTGACATCTTTATCCTTCTAGTTTTGGTAGCCTAATTGCAAATGGACAAGCTCTCAATAATGGTTGCAGATCTATTGTTCCTTGTTTCCATTTTCTTATTTCATCATTAACAACTTGAGTTGACAATGCATTATTAACAATAGATAATGGAGCAACTCGATCCTGATGAATGGACAGAAAAAAATCATGGAATTTGAAATGACCTCCAATTAATGGATTACCGAATTCAATCCAAACATTGGGTATATGATATGCTTCTGCAATAATCAATCCATGTAAAGACGATGATAAAATAGCTTGGCAACTACATATTTGATCTATTATATCATGCCAATGTCTATAATTACTCAAGTCTATTACCAAGATATCAGGATAATTATATAAATTGACACCATCTATCTTGACATCTTTAAGCATTTCAATATTAGACACATGAGCCACAAAACCATATTGATATTTTTTCGTAGCTCTTGGCTGATAATAACATGGAATTAATAATGCAGGATCACCATATATTTCAGGGCATTCAATTCCTTCTTTAAGAAGTCGTTGTCGAGTTAATGGACCTCGGACTGCATATACCTTTGAAGGTTTTTCTTTTAAAGAAGAATTTTCGCTAATAATGCCAGCCCCCCAGACCTCGGTATTAGGCCGACAAAGCATATCGATAGTTGATCCAATAACTAAATAATTCCGGAAATTTAATCGAAAAGCCAACGACGTCCTATTAAGAAGGATTAATGGTTGCTTAACAATCTCTCTCAAAAAATAATAATTTAGATCATCCCCCCAATTTTTATGACAAACTTTTCCCCTACCATCATAAAATATGAAAGCATTAACAATTACTGGATTCAAAAGCAGTTTAAGATGCTCAACGAATATTATAAATAATTTATACATGGCGAGAACATTTGGGAATCAGGTTCATAATCTTGTCAACCAATATGCCCCTCTCATTTTTCGTTAATCCACAAGTCATGATAATTCCTAAATTGACAATAAATATCACAGTCATTACTAACATCGAGCACATCGTTGTATTAGGAAATAAGTTGGTCAAATAAAACGAAAAAGTCACCGACATCGAGCACACTAAACCGATGCGCCATACCACATTCCTAAAATAAGCCCTCAATGACATATTAATTATTCTTCCAACAATAAATAATCTCGCACATTGAGCAACTCCTGCAATAACCAAATGAACAACAAAAACACTTTCTGGATTGGCACCACACTTCAAAACAATATACGCAATAGGTAAAATCAGCAATAACAATCCACCGACAACACTCTGATAAACCCTAACTCTTCCAGAAGCTTGTGACGAAATCATGAGAGGATTTGCCAAAGTTTCAATTAGCATGATGCATAAAGTTAAACGAAGAAACCAGACAGTATGCTCTGGAACTATTTTAAGCCAAATCGTTAAAATAGTATGGGCCTCAACGATAATTGGCAAGGCAATTAAAAATAGAAGGAAAAAAGATATTTTTGAACTGGCATAAATCAAAGCGTACATCCGATGAAAATTATTGACAGCATATGCTTTCGTAATTTGAGGGTTAAGTGCCATTTGGAAGTTATTAACAAAACCTAAAACCACTCCTTGCACAGTAACAGCGACACCTCTTGCAGCATTAACTGCCGGGCCAAAAAACATATTCAGTAATATATTCAATCCCTGTGTATAACATACACCGGCCAAATTCCCAAATATACTCCAGCCTGCAATATTTCCCATTTCTTTAAAAATAGACTTATTAAAAGTCCAATTAAATTGCGCTTCAGCAAAATGACGTCGACAATAAATGCCATATATAATACGATCCAATAATTGAACGGTAAATAATAAGGCCGAATAAACAATGAGTTTGTCCCATGGGACTATCAGCAAGCTATATACGATAAGCAATTTTAAAATTGTATCAAAGATGGAAATATATGCAAATGCAGACATTCTCTCATGGGCAATAATCATTGCATTGTAAGGCAATGAAATAACAGACAAACAGCACGATGCTATTGAAAATTGATATACCCAAACCGCTGCATAAAACCGATTCTCCGGTATAACCAATTCATTATAAACAAACCATAGTCCAATTGTTTCAGCTAATATAAAGATTATAGCTGCTAATGATAAGTGAATAATAATCGCTGTTGAGAATGTAGCCCTTTGACGATTCAATTCTCCTCGTGCTAATTCAAACGTAATAAAACGTTGTGTAGCAGTAGACATTGAACCATTAAGGAATGCAAATATCGTAACAAATCCACCTACAACATTATAGATGCCATAATCTTCAACGCCTAGGGTATTAAGAATTATCCGACTTGTGAATAAACCTACGCATAATATAAATATCATACGCAGGTAAAGAATTATAGTATTTTTCGCTATTCTGCTATTATTATCAGACTCCATCTCCATAATTTAAATTCCACCTCACTCCCCTATAATGAACCTAAGATGAATTCTACGAACTACTGTCGTAAGCATCACTGAAAACCAAATACTAACGACAAAAGCCATCAATGATGTTATAATCGGATTAATTTGCCATTTTGGCAAAGATCCTATTCCGTAATATATTACGTATATGATCATTGGGTGAAATAAATAAATTCCAAAAGAATTTTTTACAATCCATGCATACAAGTTAGTCCGAACAATTCCACTCGACAAATACTTAGACACATAATAAATCAATGCAATTCCATCAATTGCAAAAACGACTTTAGTAAAACAACTTGGGAGAGGATAATCAGATAAAAATATATTTTCAACTATAACATAAAGGCTTAGGACAAACGCTCCCAATACAATAGGCCGGAACGTTGTTTTATATATTATAAAAAAATATCCAAAAACAAACCACACAAAATAGTTCATAAGAGATCCTATTTGAAAATAGGGGAATCTCATGCTTGAATATTGATATACTATGTATAAAATTATAGCAAATAAACCAATCCATAATTGGCTAATTCCATAATGAAGACAAAGAGTTCGCAAAAAAAAGAATAGAAGAAATGCCCAAAACAACATTAAAACGTACCAAAGATGACGAGGATCTATTGCTAAAATAAAACCATCTATAGCATAATGAATAGGATCTCTCAATCCCAACAAGGACATAACTGGCAATACCCAAAAGAAACCTATTATAAAAAACGGCACCAATAAACGATTAATTTTGGATCTCAAAAGACTTTTATACGTAATTTTACGATGTAATACTTCCAGTTGAAACGCAAATATACATCCACTAATAAATATAAACATTGGCATATGGAATGCATAAATGACATTTTTCACTACTGCCATAAAAGATGACATATTCGCAAAATGAGGTATCACCGACAATGGGGTATACATCATAGCGATATGGCCAAGTACTACGAATAATATCCCATAGAACTTCATTATATCCAGTTCAGGGATTTTCTTCACTTGCGTAGCCATCTTATTCTTAAAATCCATATTCTATATCCGATCCATCTTCTTCTGGAGCCAGAAGAAGATGCCCGTACGATTGAGGTGCGTGCGATAGCCGATGCGATGGAGCAGGCGGACAAATTGCGTTTTGTGGCGAATATGCCACTCCATGAAGTTATAAAGGCCCAATGTAATCAGAATGCTCAACGCCAGCACGATATACAGTTGGACATCAATCGAGCAGCCGGCCATGTAGCTGACCCACCAGCACAGCACCACGAAGAAATTCAGGATCAGAATCGCAAGGGGTCGTCGCGGCATGCGAGCATCCCAAGCGGATGAACATGTGGTGCAGGTGCGTCTTGTCCGGGTGGAACGGAGACTTGCGTTTCAGGATGCGCGTCGTCATCACGCGGAGCGTATCAAAGACGGAAACGGACAGAACCGCCAGCGTAAAGGAGATCAGCCCGATATTTGCCGCATCATAAACCTCGCTCATCGAGCCATGGCGCAGAATCCGAATCACCAAGACCGACATGACGATACCCATGACCAGCGTCCCGCCGTCACCGATGAACATCTTCGAACTCTTCCCGAAGACGTTGTGGAAGAAGAACGGGATCAGCGATCCGGTGGCCACGACGGCCAACATACCCATCGTCCGATCCTCCACATACCAGAACATCATCCCAAAGAGCAAACTCGTCAAAATGCAGTAGCCCGACGAGAGACCGTCTACCCCATCGATCAGGTTGATGGCATTGATGATGCCTACGGCAGCAAAGAGCATAAACGGGATGGACACCCCTTGCGGGATCTGATCAAGGCACCACAACCCGTGGAGGACATTCCAAACAGACCCTCCGATGAAAATCAGCAGCAAGGCTCCACAGACTTCGTCCGAAAAGCGTGAAATCCAAGCATATCCTTTTGTCCCGACAACATCCCTTTGGGCCACGACACTCGGCATGCTCCTGTCCTTCAGGCAATAAACGGATTCAAAACAGGGAATGAAACAAAGATGCATGCAGTCAAACATCCGAAGACGGTTTATTCACAAACTCTATTGCCATGTTGGATACCAACATATACCAATAAAGAATGCCTAAATACGATCAACGGCTTTCTGCAGCCAGAAAAAGATACCCGTACGGTTCAGATGCGTGCGGTAGCCGATCCGATGCAGCAGATGCAGAAAACGGGTTTTGCGACGGATCTGCCGCTCCATGAAGTTATAGAGACCGAATGTGATCAGCAGGCCGAGGGCCAGAATAATGTAAAGCTGCGTATCGATCGAACAACCGGCCTTGTAGCTGATCCATCCGCACAGGACCACGAAGGCATTGAGCATCAGGATTGCAAGCGTCGTGGCGGCATGGGAGCATCCCAGGCGGATGAACATGTGGTGCAGGTGCGTCTTGTCGGGATGAAACGGGGACTTGCCCTTCAGGATGCGGGCCGTCATCACACGCAGCGTATCGAAGACCGGAACCGACAGCACCGCCAGCGTAAAGGCCACAAGCCCCAGATTCTCCTGGGCATGCATCATGTATTGAGCGTCGTGCTGCAGCAGCCGCATGACGAATACCGACATGATGATGCCCATCACGAGCGTACCGCCGTCCCCGATGAACATCTTCGATGTCTTGCCGAAGACATTGTGAAAGAAAAACGGAATGAGCGATCCTGCGGATACGGCTGCCAGAATGGCCATGACCGGATCGTCGGCCAACCAGAACATCACCCCGAACTGGATGCCCGCCATGATGCAGTAACCCGACGAAAGTCCGTCCACGCCGTCGATCAGGTTGATGGCATTGATGATGCCCACGGCGGCAAAGACCGTCAGCGGGATGGCGACTTCACGGGGAATTTGACCGAGTCCCCACAGTCCGTGGAAATCATCCAGTGTGTAGCCTCCGACGAAGACCAGCAGCAGGACGGTGCCAATCTCCACCAAAAAGCGCAGGGCCGGGGAGAGGTCGAGGATGTCATCGAGCGTCCCGGTATAGAGCATGATCATCATGGCGACCACCACGATGAACAAATCCGAACAGTCGCAGGCAATACCGGCGCACCCCAGTCCGATCACCGTTCCGAAAAACACGGCGATACCGCCAAGAACGGGGACCGGCTTGCGTTGGAGTTTCCGGGCATCGGGATTATCCACGATGTTTTTGTCGAGGGCAATGGCGACCAATCGCGGATGGATCCAGCAAACGCCCAAAACCGCAATCAGAGAGGTAATGAAATACAACATACTTGGGGATATTTGTTTGATGGAAACAATCGAAAGAAACGATTGCAAGCGGAAAACGGACAGCCGGTACGACAACTGCCGGCTCAACGGCTCGCCGACACGGATTCACAATGTTGCGGTTCCGAGGAGGCAGACCGTCCGACATACAGGCCATGTCCCAACCAACAATCGTAATCGTCAAGACGCCGGATGAGTTGCAACTTGCACTTTTTCGGATTCCGCTCCTCACGCCACGGATCGACGGCGCCATGCGCATGATCCCGGCAGATGCAACTGTTCGTGCAACCATAGAGCGTAACCAGCAACAACGCACGCGACTGTTCGGCACGGATCAGCGGCAGGATACTGCGAATCGTACCTACCAGACGGTCGAACTCCTCCTTCTCTCCAAGAATCGCATAGGCCGGAAGCAGCATCGAGTAAAGTTTGCAACGCATGACGTCACTCTCCAACTGCAGACTGCCGTATTGCCGCAGCGTCTCCCGGGCCAACTCCCGATCCGCGTCCGTCACCCCTTCGGG
>ULLK01012284.1_pt1 | contig 20173 bp, 20 predicted proteins | sample 1951411 | NCBI WGS metagenome assembly ULLK01 (sample SAMEA4835526, study PRJEB28245) | human gut metagenome | biome: gut microbiome; material: fecal sample | place: Denmark | collected 2008 | reverse complement strand
CCACGCCGCCCCAACGGTTGTCCGTCCGCTTAAAGGCGTTGCCGTTTGTGAGCAGTTTTCGTATTGACATAAATATCACATCTTTCAAGTACAACACCATACCACAAAAAATTGAGAATATCCAGACCGAATTTTATGCCCACAAATCGCCTGTGGTGACTTTTAACCTCTTTTCGGTTGCTTTCCTGCTGATTGCAATTAAATCGTTACACGGGATAAACACGGCTAACAAAGGGTTACATTGAGATTGTGTAACCCTGTTCCTCGTTGTTTTCAATTTCATTCTCGTTAATTGTTCTGTCGGTTTTTAATCCGTGCGCGAGTTTCTTTTCCTCTATTTTGGATTTCAGCTTGCTATCGACCTGACCTAACAGCTTCTTTCGTTTTTGCTGGCAACTGTTTGCTATCAGCCTTGCGAGATTTTTTGCTATGCCAGAAACGGATTTTTTAACAGTCGCTTCGTTTATCTCGCTTGTCGGCGTAGTCTTTGAAATCAGACTGACAGATTTTAGGATGTAATTCTTAATACTGCGAAATTCCTTGTTATCTTCAAGAGGTATATCTGTTTTTTTATTGTCGTAATAAAGCGACAGCTTTTCTCTGTTGATTTTATTCCATTTAGCATAGAGATTTTTGATATTGCTGTCCTTTGCAAGCTCGCCTGCAATTTCATTGACCGTTTCCTTGATTGCTTTAGGCAGATAACCGTACATAAGTCTGCCGTTGTAGCTTTTCAACTGTTCTGATAATTTTTGGAACAGTTCAATCATTCTGTCGGACACTCTGACATTACTGTTTATGTTTTCAAGTAAATCGTCTATCACATTTTTTGCTTCATTTTTCAGCTTGTTACGGATTTCTGTCTGCATTTCAAACAACTTGTATTGCTCATTTCTGAAAATATCATTGCCGAATGCGCTTCGCATACTTTCTATGCCATTGTTAGTAAGATAGCCTTGTCCTAATTTAGAATAAACAAGCAGATGTATGTGAGGATGATGTGTTGTGTTATGAAATGCTCCGTACCATTGCAAATCGCTTGGCTCTATTTTATGAGCTTTGGCAATCTCCAAAGCATTTCTTCTGATTAAACTTTTCCAAGCATTTGCGTTATTGTAGCCAAGTCTTTCGGCATCTTCTCTTTTAAGACTAATGACATGAGTCCACACAATTCCATTGTGATTTGAAACTTCATCCGCTACCTCATCAAGATTTATCTTGTTATCAGTTTGAGAAAACAATCCGTGGTTACCTAACTTCTCAACACCCGGTCTTTCGGCATAGTAATTAACAAGTTTTTTAACACCGTCTATCCTGTCAACATTGCGTTCAAGGAATTCATTTAGAAACTCTGTTGCATTAGACTTAGTTTTATTTTCAAGATAAGACTTCATCTCGGGATAATCCCAAGCTTCAGGAACGGTTTTAAGTGCAGTACATATTAAATCATTTTGCTTTTTAGTTGCAGGGGAGTTATCAATACCGTTTGGCAGTTTTTCAACACCCTCACGAGTGCCCATATATTTTATCAGCTTACCTGCATTTGATGATGCAGGATTTTTTATATATCGGCTTGTAAAAATAATCTTCGGCATAGATTAACCTCGTTGGAATTTGTACGCATCTTCAAAAGTTATAATGCCATTGTTCCTTGCAACTTCTTCCGCACAGAGATTATTGAGCGCCGACAATGAAACTTTATCAATCTGATTTGTTGCTGATATAACATTACTTAGTTTTGCCTGTTCCACAGCCATCTTGAACAGCATTTCAGAAACATTCTTTTCTACACTTTCGATTTCACTTTTAATAGTTTGTGCGAGTATTGGTGATAGATAATCAATGCATTTTTGTTGATGAAGATAACCGATATAGAAATTAACTGCCTGACAGACAAAATCACTTTTTGAAGTTGCGTTTGCTGTATCAAGCATTTCTGTCATTTCTTCTACCATTGAAGGCTTCATCCAATAGGCATATTTTTTCTTGTTTTCGCTCATTTTTGATAGACCCCTCAAATTCTGATTTTTGACATACTGTAAAACCCCATAACAGTCGGCTCTGCCGTCTGATGTGACTCCGTGGGGAGACGCCCCACTTTAACCTGCTTTTCATAATTTCCTCTAAAAATCGGCTCAATTATGCGTTTTTCTCTTTGTTTAGCGAACAAAATGTCAAGCTCCAAGTTTGAGAATGTATTGACATTATTATTTGCCTACCTTAAAATTAATATAAATAAAAATGGGGGTTAAGTTATGAAACTTGATTTTATAGATAACGGAAATGAATTTGACTTTGGCAGGACTTCCGAAGACTACGCAAAATTTCGTGATATATATCCGAAAAATATGTACGACAAGCTGATTGCGTTCGGTATAGGGAAGAAAGGTCAAAAAATACTTGACTTAGGAAGCGGAACGGCAGTTTTGCCTGTAAATATGTATCATACGGGTGCAGAATTTACGGCAACGGATATTTCTGAAAATCAGATTGAATTCGGAAGAAAAATTGCAAAGGAAAGAAAACTTGATAATATAAATTTCAAGGTTTGTTCGGCAGAAAATACAGGCTTTGAAGATAATACATTTGATGTTGTAACAGCTGTTCAATGCTTTCAGTATTTTAACGCAGATAAAGCAACAAAAGAAATCAGAAGAGTTTTAAAGCCTGACGGATTGTTCTGCAAAATCTTTATGGATTGGCTGCCTTTTGAAGATGAAGTAATCGGAGAAATGGAAAATCTCGTTCTGAAATACAGTCCCGATTGGAACGGCTGCGGTTTTGAAAAATTCAGATACAGCTATCCTGATTGGGCAGAGAACGGATTTAATATTGAAACTATACATTCATATGATGTTGGTCTTGAATTTTCAAAGGAAGAATGGATTGGAAGAATAAAAAGCTGTCGTGGGGTAGGGGCGAGTCTTTCGAAAGAAAGGATTACAGAGTTTGAAAATGAATATCGCAAACGATTGGAAAAATATGATACAGATTTATTAAAGCTAAAACATCAGATACATATCGAGATTTACAAGTCGACAAAGACCTTTTGATATGTACTGAGCGGTTGCAGAATAAAGCTTAGTATTGGTGAGGGAATACTTGATTTTATCTATGCGGACTTTAAAACGCCATTCAATGAAAGCTACGGATTTGTTTCTGCTTTTGACAACTTCATTAAAAACAGCGAAGAGAAAAGGCGCTTTGAAATCAATGAAAAACCTGAAAAAATATACAACTGCAATCAGGAAAATGTTGAAATGTTTTTCAGATATACAGACAGCAAACTTTTCATTGAGAATATAGCCAATGCGTCTTTATACTCAGTGATTTGTCCTCCTGTGTTTTTGAAAGAAAACTTACCTGTTGAAGGTCTGACGTGGTATTACAACTATCTGCTTACATTACAGAATGAGTATAAGGAACTAATTGAATTCTGTTTTGATGAGGACTTTTATCCGGAGGTAATGGAGAAAATCAAGCCTGCTGAGAGGTATTATCTTTATAAAATAATTCATAATCAACCTCTGACAATTCAAAGAGAGGAGTATTTTAGTTACAGCAGAAGCAATCCAAATGGAAAAATCCTGCCGATTCATTTATCTCATGAGGATTTTCTCAGCAGATTTATGAATGAATATGAGCCAACTGAAAAGCATAAGGAATTTCAGAAGAAATATAGTTTAAGTGATGCCGAGATGGAAGTGTTCTGCCGTTTTCCTATTTCCCCTAATACGAGTTATAAATTCAGGAACATCAGGAAAGCACTTGAACTTGAATTCACCAAAATGCTTGAACAGGATATCCGTTTCAGAAAATGCAAACGCTGTGGTAAATATTTTATTATGAAGGGCAACTACAACACAAACTACTGTGACAGAATAGCTGATGGTGAAACACGGAACTGTCAGGATATTATGGCACTTGAAAACTACAAAAAGAAAGTGGCGGACAACGCCGCCATTAAGATTTATAACAAATATTACAAGAGATATTCCGCCAGAGTTAAGGCTCATACCATTCTTGAGAATGATTTTAAAAAGTGGAAATATCAGGCAATGACTAAAAGAAATGAGTGTATGGATGGTAAAATAACAGAGGAAGATTTTATAAGTTGGATGGAAAGTTGTTTTCCTAGCAGGAACAGGAAACATTAAAATACAGACCAGAGAATTCAGTCTACTTGATACACAAACTTTTCAGCGCTCTCTTAGCTTATCTTTGTTTGGTACAAAATAAGTATAGCAATAACTACACACTAAGTAGTAGGAATCTATGCTCACTTCAGTTTTTCAATTCAGCAGAATAAGAATTTGAATTCAACACGGTTTTCTTATCTTTGATTACACCGTATCAATTTTTGACACTTATTCTCGTTACAGGAAAACAGAAAAGCGTAGCTTAAACTACTCATTTCGGAAGTTAAAGCTATGCTTATTTTTGTTATAATGGGAAGGTAATGGACTAACGGTTCTTTGTTTTGGACAAGACTAATATAATTTGAATGAATTATATTATATTGGTTAATGTTAGTGATGTTATGATTAATGCTAAAACAAGATTTATTGCTAATACCGTAATATAAGATGCCGTATTTCTTATCTTTTAAATATATATTACATATCTCTCGATCATTATGTATTTCTATTTTACAATCATAGATGATGCCATTATTACCGTTAATTAAAGGAATAGCTTCATCAGTAGGATCGAAATAAATGATAAAAACATAACAATAAATAAAATTGCTACGACTCTTTTATTCTTCTTTGAAAATCTGTTAAACCCAAGTTTTAGAGTTGCATCATTTTTTCTCTTTTCATATAATTTCATAATGTAATATTCCATAACTTATACACCTTCCTTAATTGTTTTGTTTGAAATAAATGTCGTCAAATGAAATCTAATACTAAGCACTGATTGAAAATATGCCAAATAGATGTACTTTTTAATCAGTGTTTAGTATAATATCACAATCTCTGTTCAAAAATATAAAGATACAAATCCTCAAGCGTCGGATTGACAGGGGAGAGGGAATAGCTCTCGGGCGGATTGTCGGTTACGGTTCGGACGATTATTTTATCGTCGCTGTGATACAGATTTGAAACTCTGTAATTTTTCTGAAAATATTTCAAGTCATCTTTGCCGATTTCGATTTCGTAAACCTTGTTTTCAATCTCTTTTATGAGATTGTTGCAGGTATCGTGAGAAACAACCTTTCCGCTTTTGAGCAGGATAATTTCCTTTGCTATAAACTCGATATCCGACACAACGTGAGTTGAAATAAGAACAATTTTATCCTCCGCAATTTCGCTTATGAAGTTGCGGATTCTTATTCTCTCCTTCGGGTCAAGACCTGCCGTCGGCTCGTCTAAAATTAAAATCTTCGGGTCATTTAAGAGTGCCTGCGCAATCAAGACTCTCTGTTTCATTCCTCCCGAAAAAGAGCCGAGCTTTTTGTGTGCGGAGGAGGTGAGATTTACCGTATCGAGAAGTGAAGTGATTTTCTGCTTTGTTCGGGTCAGTACCGAGTTGATATTCTCTCAGATTGTTAAGAGTGTCACTGTCAGCGTCTTCTTGTCCGTCAGTTGTTCCGTTATCGTCACTGTCAGCCTTTAACGGGTTCGTGCCAAGTGTCATTACTTCATAACCGTCAGGCAGTCCGTCACCATCGGTATCAACATTATTTATATTTGTACCAAGTACAAGCTCCATATAATCCAAAAGTTCATCACTGTCTGTGTCGCTTTCGGAATTGCACCATACGCCGTTTTTATACCACATTATTCCGGTTGCGTCAAGTCCCGGTTGATTTTGTGCTGGAATCTGATTTGTACCATCGTTAAACATAACCTAGACGCATATTTTGTATATGTTGACCTCGGACTTCTTCCTATCAAAAACATTGATTTACCTGAGAAAACTGGCAGAAAGAAGAAATCAACAATCGTCCGAAAAAATAAGCGTGTGTTTGGCAACAGCATAGAAGAACGCCCAAAAGAGATTGAAAAACGCAATGAGTTCGGGCATTGGGAAATAGATACCGTTGTTGGAACAAAGGACGAAAGCGAGCCTTCCATTCTTACAATCGTTGAAAGACAAACAAGAATGTCCTTATGGTTTAAGATCAAAGCACATACATCAGAGGCTGTAACAGAGGCTTTGAACAAGCTCGTTCAATCGTTTGCTGATAAAGCGGCTTTGATCTTCAAAACGATTAAAGGTGATAACGGCTCTGAATTCGCTCAGATTGCCGAGCTTGAAGGAAAAGGCTTGCAGATCTATTTTACTTACCCATATTCTTCCTGGGAAAAAGGAACAAACGAGTGTCACAATAAAATGCTCCGCAGATTTATTCCAAAAGGCAAAGCGATTTCCGATTACTCAGCTGATGACATCTTGTTCTTTTCAGATATTATCAACAACTTACCAAGAAAAATCCTGAACTATCAGACACCTGAACAACTTTTTGAACAACAACTCGATTTGATTTATGCTGTTTAGTTTTCTTTATTCTATTGTGATGAATTGCCATACATTTTTCGGATAAAAAATTGCATCTTCCTATTGCAATTTCCGTATTATACAAATTTAATCATATTTTGTCAATAATTTCTAAAAAGATTTTATCACTTTTTTGCTAAATTCTTTTATTCATGGGTTCAAAATGGTTTAATTTTTTCATTATGCCTGTTCAAAAGCAAGCACAAATTAAGATTCCACTTTTTGGCATAACATCTAACAGAAAGTTATTCGTATTTTTGTACACATGCATAGTACCAATGATCGGTAATTTTTTCTACCCAAATACTTTTATAATCATCATCGGGACGGTTTACAAAGTTTGGCTTCTCATTGTTGACAGAATAGATGAATGAGGCTCTGCCATTGGCTATACCAAACGATACAAAATTATCACATGCTCCAATAAAATCCAAGTCATGTTTATCCAGACGGTAATTATCATATATTGTTTTTAAGGCTTGATATTTCTCATCAGTAAGTGAAATGGTATGTTTTTCAGGATTGTAAGATGTAAGTCTCTTTTTATCCAGATTAAATAGGTATACTGAATATTCTATATTATCGTTCTCACTCAGTTGTAAGTAATCTTGATAACATAACTCAGCGATTTGAGTATATTCATCCTCATAGTTCAGCAATTTATCAGGATCATACGAAATAATCGGTCCCACACAGGTGGAAATATACCAAACTATCAACAATATGCATAAAACAAAAATACACACTATAGATATAATATGCGCTCTTTTTTTCATATAATTGTTCCTTCCATAGATATAATATGCGCTCTTTTTTTTCATATAATTGTTCCTTCGAATGTTTTATCAAACTCCATATATGAAATAAAAGGCTGATATTTCCCAGCATATTCATCATAATGCTGCAAAATGTACCATGCTCTAAAACCAGCAAGTATGCCAAAGGGGGGGCAAAGCTTATATAATTGTCTGTAATATCACTGCTATCCAGACCAAATATATCATACATTGTAAAATGTAAGGTATATTTATAGTTTACACCATCAAATTCATATGATGTAACTTCTATTCTGTTACCGTATAATCCATCAACACATATACCTAATCCAGAAAAATAATCATTATATATTGGTTCGTTAACCTTATTCCATTGTGATGAATTACCATACATTTTCCGGATAAAAAATTGCATCTTCCTATTGCAATTTCCGTCCAGTATAATCTGAATGATGATCCTATTTCTCCTTGATTATTAATGAATGTTATTGTTACACAATCTTCATACCATTCACATTTGAAGTTTTCCTTATCTGAAAATATATCAGCAATATTGGACTTTAGGTAACTTCATAAAGAGTCTTGATAACAATTTTTGGAAAATCTGAATTCACAATTCGCACATTATAATTGTGGGGTATTGTCTTAATTTTTTAGCTGATTGCAGTCGGAATTTCCATTTCTATATTACCATTAATAGCATTAACATAAATAAGTTTACTGTCAATAGGATCTTGAGCTTTAGTTTCATATTTCCAGCATAAAACAGGAGTTATATCGTTCATAGCACAAATTACCAATTGTGCAGATTTTATATGTGTGTTGGATTCCAAATCTATTGATTTTTTGCCGTCTTCATACGATATCTTCGGATTTGTTTCAACATCGCTTACCTCGATAAATGTTCCTTTTACTGAAACTGCTTGCCCATTTTTTGAAGTAACTATGCGAAAATATCCTCCGTCTACAGGTATTCCATTATGAAGTTGATGCAATAATATACTAATTTCATCTCCTTCATTAATATCTTCACAATAAAAACTGTATTCGGTTATACCAAACAAATTTCTTAAGCTTAGCAATGCGGTTGCTGCGTCTTCTTGATCGAGGATTTTCTGTGATGTAAATCTTCCTTTAATTTCCTTTGGTATTTCCGTTTTCGATTGGTAAGTTGTAATATAACCACCAATATCATTAACATCATCTATTGTCAGATTTTCAATATCTTCAACTGATCCTACTGAAATTTCAGTTGGTGAATCAATTAATTTAGGTACCTGAGTATCATTATAATATTTTGCAAATAAAATAAATATTATTATTGTAGCAACTAAAACAATTACAAGCAGAAGTAACATTGCTTTTTTGCTTTTAGAATTTTTGATAATCATAATAAGCTCCTAACTATAGTTTACTCATATTCAGCGGAATTTCCATAAGAGTTAATAGTTTCAATATTAAAATTTCCGTCTGGATTTATCGTCAGTTTAAATACATTCCAATATGTACTGGAACTATTTGGATCAATAACAAAAGAACTAATTGGACTATTACTTGAACCTTTATAAACTTTTACAGTTGCTCCGGAATTTGCCATAGCGGTAGAAGCACTTGAATTTCTATTAGAATAATCATGGACGTAAAAATAGTAAGATCCTGGTGTTAAAGTGTGAATAGTTGTAACCTCCGGACCATATGATGTTGTGTCATCATAGTCAAGTTCAGCAGCATAGAGACTGCTATTATCTGTCCCTAATCTGAAGCAATATTTATTAGCATAATATATATGAAATCTGCCACTTCCATTTGAAAAAGGACCAACAAGATGTGAATCTAAGTCTGAAGGTGTTTTTCCCCATGTAAGTTCAATCCTAATAGAATCTGGTTCGGTAATACCCACATCATCAAAAGCATCTTTAATTGCTTGCTGTTGTTCATGATCAAACCTACATTGTTCAGCTGCACATATAACAGCACCTCTTGCATCAAGAAATGTAGCAGTTGTTGTAAGACGATATAAAGACTCATAGAATACTTTTGACCAAGTTTCTTTTGATATAGAACTTGTTCTACTATCTGTCATCATCTTATAGGCAGCAAAATTAAATATACCACTATTATAATGAACATCTCCATCAATTTCATAATTATCATAGTGCTCAGGTTGCCCATATAGAGAAGGCTCTGCCATGCTTCTAATTGTACTATCTGAATCCTCTGCTAGTAGCCACAAACCATCATCGTTTTTTCCTTCAATCAAACTACCAAGAATATCTGCATATGATTCATTCAACGCACCAGATTCCCCCCAATATGTTAATGTAGAATTAACACCATCGCCAACTATATAGCCAATAACAGCATGTGTAAATTCATGTCCAGCTACATCGAGTGCTGCAGTGAAATTACCTGCGCTGCCGAAAACCATTTGTTGTTTTTGAGAATCCCAGTAAGCGTTATTATAATTTTTACCATAATCGTAACTAACAATAATTTTTGCACTAGAATCATTAAATGAATTTCTTCCTAAAACATTCTTATAAAAATCATATACTTCCGACATATTAGCGTGAGCAGAAACTGCTGCTTTATCTACTCGATGTGGAAAAAACGGCAAAGAAAATGATGAAGCAATTTCTCCAGGTAAATTATATGTTTTCCAAAATAAAATTCCGCTGGTTGTTGTTTTATATGTTTCGATATTTCTTGAGGTATCTATCAATTGATATTCATTATCTACTTCTTGAGCTTCAAAATATCTTGTGTTTCCAAGTAAATCTTCAGCACTTAAGGATACAGCCCCTATACTTTCATTATTTTTTGTGATTTTATATATACTACCCAGGTTTCCTCCGTTGGCGTATATATAATATGTTAAATTGAAAATCAGTTCCATACTATTTCCAGAATCATTTGAATCACTGGTTAGACAACAGGAAACATTTATAGAGTACATAAGTGCCGGCATTTCGTATTTATCCACAGCATATATTAACAAATCGCTTTTGACAGAAATAACATTTTTAAATGCTTCAACCACATTTTCCATGCTTATTTCATCGGTAGTAAATGAAGATAGGTACTGGCTAATATAATCTTCTGACAACAGTTGATTAATAGCAATGTTCTCAGCATCTGAAGCAGAAATATCTACATTATAATTAACATTATTTATTGTATCAACATATGAACTAAAGAGACCACTAACATTATCTGAACTATCTGTAGAAATTATTATTTGACTTCCCAATGCAGGAATACCATCAATCATAGGAGTATAACGATAAAAACTTTCTTGATTGTTACTTCCAGTATTTATTGTTTGTACTGTAATATTTTCCGCATCTGCATTAAAACCATCTCCAAATAATGAAGAGGCAGCGTTTAGAACTTCGGCAGCAGACTCAGCAGAATTCACTTTTCTATCAGTGAATTTTCCATTAATAACGCAAATCGCACCATTATCATCAAAAATGACATCAATTATTCCATCAGAGAGAAGAGTTTCTATATCACCAAAATCAATAATATCATCATCCAAATTATCATTTTCATCATACCAATGACCATTTTTATACCACATTATTCCGGTTGCGTCAAGTCCCGGTTGATTTTGTGCTGGAATCTGATTTGTACCATCGTTAAACATAACCTTTGCAGACGCATATTTTGTAATTGTATAAGCATACCAGCCGTCAGAAACCTCTGTCATAGCTGAACCCGGCCAAGCAGGTCCCGTGTCGCTGTCATTAAGATAGTAATAAATATTTGGAGCAGACCAACCGTCAGGCTTATAGAAATATACTGTTATTTCGTCAGGTCTTTCTGTTGTCCATGTACCGTTTCTGTACCACATTTCATCTGATACAGGAAAGCCTTCTACCATAACATCGGGAATTTGTGTTCCTCTGCCGTTGTTGAACAGAACTCTTGCTTCATCATAACCGTAAATCTTGTATGTATACCAGCCGTCACCGTCTGCATACATAGGTACACCTGTCCAGCTTGTTCCTTCAAGATTTCCGTTGTAATAATAGATGTTTACATTGCCCCAGTTATTATAGTCATAAAAATGAACTGTAATGCCGTCCGGTTCAGCATCATACAGAGTGCCGTTGATGAACCATTTTTCACCCGTTACAGTGTAGCCTGTTTCATTTTGTTGCGGTATCTGATTTGCACCATTATCGCTGAATATTACCTTAACTTCATCAAATCCGTAAATATCATACGAATACCAGCCGTTTCCGTCTGATGTCATAGCAGTTCCCGGCCATGTTACAGGTGTTTCCGAATCCGTATAATAATAAATATATGGACTGCCCCACTGATTTGAGTTATAATAGTGAACAGATACTTTTGATAAATCAGGATTTTGGTCATAAAAACTACCCGACTTGTACCATTTTTCTCCGGAAACAGTCAAGCCTTCCTGATTTTGTGCAGGATACTGGTCAGCACCGTTATTGCTGAAAATAACCTTTGCTGACGAATAACCGCTTATTGTGTAACTGTACCAGTTATCGCCATCATTGTTCATAGCTGTACCCGGCCAGCTCACAGGTGTGTTTCCATCATTGTAGTAGTAGATATACGGACTTTCCCAGTTGTTTTCATTGTAGTAATGAACAACAATTTCGTTTTCGCTTACTGCCGTTGCTGGAAGTACAAAAACAGACAGCATCATAGCTGCAACAAGAACAAACGATAATAATTTTTTAACTTTCACAAAAACATCTCCTTTCAGATGTAAAAGCCGACTATAACATCATATTATCGCTATTTGTCGGCTTTTGATTTAATTTTTCGCTAATTGTCTGCCTTCCATACAGACAGTTGAAGCCCAACAATTTTATCAGATATTCATACGATAGCGTTATCACGACAAAATGCACTGAGAATCCTCATTTTGTTCAAGTCATCTTTGTCAAAAGAGTTTAAGATACTATATGTTGACCTTACATATATAGTAAGTAGTGCCGGGTTTATAATAATAAGCCGCATACGAGTATTTTGATTGTGTGCTTTCGTAATTAGTACCGTCTATCATGAAGTGAAGTGTTGAATTATATGTGACATTTTTTCCGCTGTGTCCCAAAGTTAATTCCACGGCTGAAGCATTACTTATTGAAGCCATTACCAGACAAAGAATTACAGATAATAAACCTATATATTTTTTTGCTTTTCATATTTTTAAATCTCCTTGAACATAAAATACACTCAATTAATGTAACTTTATTCTATAATTTCACAAAATTTAAATAAACATCGGAAACACATCCATTTAACGTACAAATTTTAGTGCTTTGCTATTTGCACGGTTCTTTTGGTTGCTTTAACCCCCATATTGATGCAGCACCACACGATAATGCAGCAATTTTACCTGTTACTTTTTTTATGATTTTTGCAGGAATCAATTTATTATTTTTTGGTTTGCTCATATATCCGTTCCCTCCTTTCTTTGAGTTTTGCCACTATTATTAACATTGAAATCAACAACAATATCAAAGGCAATATTGAACCATACTTTATTGATTTGCAATGTAAAATAATTGAAATAATACTTATAATAATAGAAAATACAATAGATTTTATTTTTAAACCTTTTCTGTTTGCTTTTGCAATTGGCTTGTTTTTGTTTTCTACCGGGCTGAAAATTGAGATTATTAAAAGCGAAACAATGTTTATAGCAGTAACCAAGTAAACATTATTATTATTACTAAAAAAATCATATGAAATTAATAGCAAAACAAAACTAAGGCATAAATATAAATTGCATTTAAAATATGTATCGGCGTGATATCCGCCGGTGACTTGCCTTACAAAGATAAATACAATAAGAAATATAAGGCTCTCAATTATGTGCATAGAAATAATGCCTATTATTATAATTATTGCTAAGTTAAGTAATGATGATAATGCAACCTCTATACCATAACGATAATACTCAACTTCATAGTCATTGTTTGATATTTCTCCGCATTTGACTAAATATTCCGCAATTTTCTTTGCAGTTATTTCTAACAAAAAATTCACATCCATCATTAATTTATTTAACTATACAATACAAAAAGTTTTGTGTCTACTTATTTGGCATAACGTGTTATATTTAGGCAAAAGATGTAATATTAATATCCCACAGAAAAGCAAAATTTTTCCGCTTTCTTGTGGGATATTAGTATAAAAGAGTAAGTATGGAATTAGAGCTCTATATAAATATTGAAGAAATAAATAGAGCCTGAAAATAAAAAGCAGAGCATACTTGAAAAAGTCCGTTAAATTGGAATTGGCGGTAAAACAGAAACGGAAGTCAAATATGCTCTGAAAATTTTAGTCAAACCGACTATTTGTAAATAACTTATTTGTTTTTCAATATAATGCTACAGATAAAGTAACCGTTTTCTTCATAATAATCGAATGCTCCATTATATTTTTTAGCAATATCATTTATTATCTTTGTACCGAAGCCGTGGATAATTTTGTCTTTCTTCGTTGTATTTAGTTCAGGATTCCCTTCTAACACGGAATGTCCAATCGTGTTTTTCATACTAAAATAATAAACTGATTCATCTTTTTTGATTGAGAAATCTATATGTTTGTTGCTGTTCATTTTTTTACAAGCTTCAATGGCATTATCAAATAAATTGCTGATAAGACTGCATAAATCTATATCGCTTATGCCATCAAAATCCAATACAGTGATTATTGAAACCTCTATTTCAAGTTCCTGTGCGATTGCCGATTTATAGTTAATAACGGCATTTACAACATCATTATTTGTATTAATAACGTTTGCAAACAAAGTAAAGTTATGTATATTATCATTTATATATTTTGTTGCCTTGTCAATATTTCCGCTCTTAATCAGCGAACCGATAACAATATAATTATTTTTTATATCATGCCGCATTTTTCTGATGATTTCATATTGAGCTTTTGCATTTTCAATATAATTTGATTGATATACTTGCTGCATACGAAGCATTTCATTTTCTTTTATAACAGAGTTCTTTTTACTTAAATCAATAACAAGGTATACTGTAACAATATTAATAAGTACGATCCCTGCTATACAAATCACTATTACAAGCCTGGTGTTACTCGGAACATTTTGTGTAGATGTTAAAGTGAGAAATCCTGCTATTACTACGCTTATAAAAAGAACCGACAATATGAGTATCCACTCTCTGTTGCTTAAATCATTCTTGTTTTCTTTTTTGAAAATTCCTAATGTAAGCTTATATACATATAAAATGATTAACTGACATACGACAATGCTAATAAAACGTTCCAAGCCTTGATGTAAAAAAATATTATTAACCGACTTATTAAATAAAAGTGCAAAAAAATTAGCAACTAAAGATGTAATAATACTAATAAATATTACGGAAAAAGACGAAACGAAGAATTTTTTTAGTATTTTTCCATCCAGACAAATAAGTGAGTATACAAATACTATTCCTATATATACGCACAGATATACTCCTTCAAAATTAATGAAATAGTTAATTATGCTTATTGTGAATGTCAATATAAAAGCGCACACAATCCCGCCGCTTTTGAAGAAGGAGCGCTTTTTTCTGTCACCAAGGATTGAATATACATAATCAGAGATAATAATTCCTTGATAAAAATTTACTACGACTTCAAGTAACTGCCACAGAGTATCGATCATATTGTATTCCTCAAATACAAAGTATATTTTTCATTAACTATTTTCTTATAATTCCTGCTCATTGGTAATTTCAGGTTTATGTGTTTTAATATAATTTCATCTTTGCGGTTGTCTATAAAATCAATATATACCGGATTGATAATATAACTTTTATGTATTCGTATAAAGTCATATATTTCAAATCTATTTTCACATTCTTTAATAGTACATCTATCTTTAAAAGACTTATTTTCATTTAATACATAATAATTAATATAGTGTTTATTACTTTCCAAATATATAATATTTCTAATAGGGATAGGGAATTTTTTAGAAAATTCATCCTCTAAAATCATAATTTCATTTTGTTTCATATGACGCATTAATTTTCTTACAACATTCGCAAAACTTTTATCTAAAGTTTCCGGTTGATCTTTTCTGATAAAATCAAAGGGTTGAAAATCAAAGCTGTCGTAGACCAATTCAGAATGCGATGTGATAAATATTATACGACATCCCGAATATCCCATTCGTATGTTTTTGGCGACATCAAATCCATTTATTTCCGGCATATCGATATCTAAAAAAATCACATCAAAATTACTCTCCTTATGAGATTTTAATAACAAATTACCCGAACTGAAGCTGAATATTTCAAAATATGATGTGTATTGTTTAAATATATTCTGAAGTATAAAGTGCATATTCTTTAATAAATCTTCGTTGTCATCACAAATAGCTATTTTCATTTTTCCCTCTTCATATAATGCAAGCCTAAATATGTATATTATATTTTATATTATATCACTAATGTGCAGAAAAATAAACAAAAATCTATTTTTGCCGCTGTTTTCACATGGAACTTTTTAATATGTTGCATTTTGTGACATAAAATTACACCTTGTGCCCCAAATATTGATTTTTTATTTCAAAAATGATATAGATTGTATATAAAATATTTCCGCAAATTGCAATAGCAAGTTGCGACTGGTAAATATTTGGGATTTTAGTATCTTGAAAAATACTGCTCGAATCTATATAATATATTGAGCCTATTGAAGAGTCTGTTAATGTAAATATCAATACAAAAGAATTATACCGGAGATTACAAGCCAACACCGCATGAGTATATTGAGGATAAAAAACCGAAGAAATTTAACTATGTACTCTTTGTTTACTGCATAGCAAATTTTGAGCAATAACTTGCTTTTCACGGAATCCCCATTATGTTATACGTCATGTATCCATAATTAATTATTCAAGTGGTAATTTTCCAATAGCATCAATAAAGCATCAAAATGATTTTAGTGTTCTGGCAAGAGTGCAAAAACGACTTAAAAATGGCATTGCAATCAACTTTTTGGAGACTTCAACAGTCCCTCCAAAACCGCGTGCCGAGGGTTCAAGTCCTTCTGCCCCTGCCAAAGGAAACGGTCTAAGTAAAGACCGTTTTTTATTTAAAAGAATTTTCAAAAATCCCTTGCAATCTCATATTAATGGTGTTATAATTAAATATAATAAGTATTGTAAAGTAAGGAGTGGGAAGTAAGCCCACTCCTTTCTGTTTGCAACTGCGGTGTTATTGAGTGGTGTATGTTTATTGTATTGTATCGGCTTATACACTTGTAATCGGTCGGTTATAACTTGCAACATTAAACTAACCTGTGCTTGATTGCTTTACGGTTGCTTACGGTGAAAATAATTTGCAACTGCGTTATGCTTTGTTGCAAACGCTCATAAGGAGGTATTTATGGCAAAGAAAAAAGGCGGTCTTACCGTAACTAAGGTTTGGGAGCTTTGCGAGCCTATTGTTAAGGATTTCGGACTTTCGCTTTGGGATGTGCGCTATGTTAAAGAGGGCGCCGACTGGTTTTTAAGAGTTTATATCGACAAGCCTGACGGCATTGATATTACCGATTGCGAGAATGTATCCCGTGCTATTGACAAGCCGCTTGACGAGCTTGACCCTATTGAGAGTGCATATTGCCTTGAGGTATGCTCTCCGGGGCTTGAGCGTGAGCTTGTGCGTGACGAGCATTTTATGCAGTTTATCGGCGCTGACATCAAAGTCAAAATGCTCCGTCCTATCGAGGGCATAGGCAGAGAATTCGGCGGCGTGCTTGACGCTTACGATAACGGCGAGGTAACAATCTCCGACCACGACGGAGAGAACCATATAACTATCAATAAAAAAGATGCGTCTTGGATTAAACTTGACGACTTTGATATGTAACTTCAGTTTATTAAAACAATTTTAAGATAAGAGAAAAGGATGATCAGAAAAATGAATACTAAGGAACTTTTTGCTGCTCTTGAAATGCTTGAAAAAGAAAAAGGCATTCCAATGGACTATATGATTGAAAACATCGAAAAAGGTATTGAAGTTGCCTGCAAAAATTACTACGGCGGTAACGACGAAGTGGTTTTCAAAATTCTTCCGGACAGAAATGTCTTTGATGTAAGACTTATGAAAACTGTTGTTGAAGAAGTTTTTGACCCTGATTACGAGATTTCGCTTGAGGACGCACAGAAGGTCCTTAAGAGAAAAGCAATCAATATTGACGATAAGGTTGCTATTCCGCTCGACCCTAAGGACTTAGGCAGAATTGCAATCGGCGCTGCGAGAAATACTATTCGTCAGGGTATCCGTACAGGCGAAAAGGGTCAGACACTTTCAGAGTTCAAGAGCAAGCTCGGCGAACTCGTTACAGCTACTGTTGAAAGAATTGACCCTAAGAGTGGTGCGGCAGTTATCAGAATAGGCAAGAGCGAGGCTATGCTCCCTAAGAGCGAGCAAATCGGTCACGATAACCTCAAGGAGGGCGACCACATCAAGGTTTATATCGCTGATGTAAAGACAAGCGAAAAAGGTCCTCGTGCTATAATTTCAAGATCACATCAAGACCTTGTTAAAAGACTTTTTGAGCAGGAAGTACCTGAAATTTTCGACGGTGTTGTTGAAATCAAATCGGTTTCCCGTGAGGCAGGTTCAAGAACCAAAATGGCTGTTGTCAGCAAAAATCCCGACATTGACGCCGTAGGTGCTTGTATCGGTACAAAGGGCGCTCGTGTAAACAGCATTGTTGACGAGCTTGGCGGTGAGAAAATTGATATTATCGAATACAGCGATGACCCGCAGAAGTACATTTCAGCCGCACTTTCTCCTGCAAAGGTATTGAGCGTTGAAATTACAGACCTTGAGAACAAAAACTGCAGAGTAACTGTTCCGGACGGTCAGCTTTCTCTTGCTATCGGCAACAAGGGTCAGAATGCCCGCCTTGCCGCAAGACTTACAGGCTGGAAGATTGACATTCGTCCCGAAAGCGGTTTCTTCGGAGAAGATGAAGAGGACGAAAAACTCGAAGTTGCCGAAGATACAACAGCAGAAGATACACTTGAGCTTGACGATACAGCGGAAGAGAATACAGAGGCACTCGACCTTGACGGCGAGAAAACTGCCGAGGCTGATGTTGAGGCTGACGAGAATACAAACGAAGAATAATTTTATATAAAATATAAATATATAAATATATAAATGCAGGGAGGGATTTTATGACACAGAAAAAACAGCCGCTTAGAAAATGCACAGGTTGTGGCGAAATGAAAGAAAAGCGTGAGCTTATCAGAGTAGTAAAAGCTCCCGATACCAAGGACGAGAACGGCAATGTAACCGCAAAGGGCGAGATAAGTCTTGACCTTACGGGTAAAAAGTCGGGAAGAGGAGCGTATATTTGCCACGACATAAAATGTTTTGAAAAAGCGAGAAAGGCAAGACGGTTTGAAAGAGCGTTTTCCTGCAAAATCCCCGACGAAGTTTATGAACAGCTTGAAAACAGCTTGAAAGCGGACAGCTAAGGGAGGCAGTCGGATATGAATGACAGAATATTGTCGTTGCTCGGATTGTGCCGCCGTGCAGGAAAGCTTGTAATCGGAGCTGACCCCTGCATTGACTCAATGGCAAAGAGCAAGGCAAAACTGATTTTGTATGCAAATGATTTTTCACAAAACAGCTTAAAGCCTGTTTTATTGCAGGCACATAAGCAAAATGTTCGTGTACTTGAAGTAAACAGAACCAAAGATGAAATAAGTTTTTCACTCGGCAAACTTTGCGGAGTTTTATCGGTGGAGGACAAAGGTTTTGCAGATAAGCTTGCTATGCTTATTGAAGGTGAACAGAGAGGAGAATAATATGATAAAATACAAAGTAAGAGATGTTGCCAAGGATTTAGGCGTTAGTGTAAAAGAAATTTCAGATATTCTTGAGAAAAATTGCGGTGTTACAAAAAAGGCTATGGCTACTCTCGAGGAGAGCGAACTCAATATTGTTTTTGACGCCGTAACTCAGAAGAACAATGTGGCTAATCTTGATAAATATTTTGCGTCAAGAAATAAAACCGCAGAGCCTGCAAAGGCAGAGGTTAAAGCTGAGAAAAAGGCTAATAATAAGGATAACGGCAAGGACAATAAGGGCAGAGATAACAAGAACGGCAAGAAAAATGACCGTAAGCCTGAGAATAAAGATAATAGAGCAGAGGGTAAAAAGCAGGGCAAGCCGCAGGATAAGCCTGCAAAGCAGACTAAGACTGAAACAAAGCCGGAGGCAAAGCCTGTTGAGGTTACAAGTGAGGAAGAAACTTCAACCCGTAAGCGCAGAGTAATTGATACCCGTGCCGTAAATGTTGATGTTGAGCGTTACAACCAGAAGTACGATGACCTTGCAAACGCATCTTCAAAGATGAGAAGTACAGACAACACTGTTAAAAAACAGAAGTTTACCAACCGTTCTCAAAAGCAGAAGGGCAGAAGACAGGGCAAGAGAGAAACAGAGCAGGAGCGTTTGAAGCGTATTGCGCTTGAGCGTAAGCAAAAGCAGATGACAATTCAGATTCCTGATGAAATCGTTGTTCAGGAGCTTGCTTTAAGACTTAAGGCTACTGTTGCCGAGGTTGTTAAAAAGGCATTCCTTATGGGCACAATGGTAACCGCTACCGATACAATCGACTTTGATACAGCCTCACTTATCGCTATGGAGTTCCACGCAAAGGTTGAAAAAGAAGTTGTGGTTACAATCGAAGAAAGAATTATTGACGACAGTGAAGATGACGATACAAATCTCGTAGAGAGAGCACCTGTTGTGGTTGTAATGGGTCATGTTGACCACGGTAAAACTTCAATCCTTGACGCTATCCGTCATGCAAATGTTACAGCAGGCGAGGCAGGCGGTATTACTCAGCACATT
>ULLK01004889.1_pt1 | contig 20861 bp, 17 predicted proteins | sample 1951411 | NCBI WGS metagenome assembly ULLK01 (sample SAMEA4835526, study PRJEB28245) | human gut metagenome | biome: gut microbiome; material: fecal sample | place: Denmark | collected 2008 | reverse complement strand
GGCGGGCGCCGATGCCGCCATATTCACCAGCTTCGGCGGACGCTTTCCTTTCACCGAAGAAGTATGCCGGAAAATCTGCGACGGTACGGAAACAGAAATGGGCGGGCTCCGCTCTATCTTCCCTGTTCCCAGCGGCGGCATGAAATGGCAGCTTTTTAAAAAAATGGTACAAGTCTACGGTCCGGATGCCATCTTCCTCGTAGGCGGCGCCCTTCTCACAGAAAGCGACGACCTCACAGCCAATATGCACTTCTACTTCGAAAAGCTGAACGAAGCGGTGAATAAATAGCGGAAAGCGGCTATTGGCAAATAGGTATAAAGATTCCGCCACAAAATGTACGGTGATACATCGAAAGCCCCCTGTCAAACAACAGGGCTTTTTTATTTCCCTATTCTTCCTCTTAGAACCTCTTTTTCTAAACACCGATTCGTGTTAAATGCTTTTAAATATGGCAGACAAGACGCTTCCTTGCTTGTAAAGGAGGAAACCACGTCAGTGGCGGAGGATACTCGCATATCATAGTGAATCAAATGATAAGAGAGAACCTGATTTCCGTCTTTCTCATCACGGCAGCAGATCCTTCACATTCGTTCAGGATGACACCTTACCGTCCGCTGTCATTCTGAACGGGGCAAGAATGCTGTGTGCGAAAAACGTAAAATGGGACAGTGGCACAGAGTGAAGAATCTATTACTTTCGATGACAGCTTACCGCTTTCCTTACCATGGTCATAGATCCTTCACATTCGCTTTCGGATGACGCTTAACGTTCACCTCATTATGATGCCTTTTCCTCCAATTGTCATTCTGAACAGAGGCAAGAATGCCTTGTGGGAAAGACGTGGAAATGGCAACATGACACGGAGTGAAGAATCTATTACTTTCGATGACAGCTTATCGCTTTCCTCACCACGACCGCAGATCTTTCGTACGGCTCAAGATGACGCTTAGCAGACAGGCTTATATCTTCCGGTTGCCCCCCTCCAGTCCCCGGCTTATAGCTTTTTCCAGCTCACAGCTTATATTAATGGCTGACAACCAAAGACACGAAAAAACAGCGGCATTCCACCGCTGTCTTTTTTCTCTTATGAGTTAATACTTCCCTGTCCCTGAATATAGGTGGAGTTCCCTATATTCCATTTTGCCCCTGTACGGATACGGGCGTCGTTTTCTTCGCCTTTTGTCCAGCGAACTCTGGCATCACCGCTGATTTCAATAACGGGCTCTTTCTTTTCTTTTTCATCACTGTACCCGAGCGCATCCAGTTCACGGATGTATTCTTTTTTCAGATGGGCAAGTTTCTTCCTCTCTTCGTCTGTAAGGGTACTGCCCTTTTTCTCCGCTTCGAGAATATTTTTCAGAACGGAGGCAAGTTCATACCTTGTAAGGCCTCCCCTGTCGAAAAAGTTTCTGTCATAGTCCGGTGCGCGGCCTTTTTCACAAAGGTCGTAAACGGCCTGATAGTCCCAGGCTTCTTTTTTTACAATATCCCAGGAATTCGGCGCATAGGTATTGTAGGCAGCAGCTGTCAGTCTGAAAGAAAGGAGACAGATTGCCGCAAAAATAATTTTTTTCATAGGTCACCTGCAGATTTTTTCTTCAATGAGTGCCAGGAGCTTATCCCGCCCCGTGCCGGACAGTGATGAGTAGGCAAGGGGAGCTGTGTCCGCGGGAAAGGTTTTCTCCAATATGCGGAGATTTTTGTTCATTTCATTTTTCCCTGTTTTATCGACTTTTGTCCCGATGATTTGGAGGCCCGGCGCAATTTTTTTCAGCCATTCGTAAGCTTTCAGATCGATGGGAAGACCGGGATGCCTCAAATCCACAAGAAGCCCTACCATGACGAGATTCTCCGAATTCCTGATGTATTCGTCAATAAAACCGCTCCAGGAATCACGATTCGCCTGGCTTGTTTTCGCAAAACCATAACCGGGCAGGTCGACAAGGTACCACTCCTGCCGTTCTTCTCCACTGCCTGTATCTCTTCTGGATTGTACAGCGTAGTAGTTGATGGTTCTCGTTTTTCCCGGTTCACGGCTGACGTAGGCAAGCTTTCTCATACCACTTAAAGAGTTGATGAGAGAAGATTTTCCCACATTTGACCGCCCGATAAAAGCGATTTCTTTTTTTCCGCCATATTCCCCTGTCTTCACCGTTGACCCTATATAGGCGGCAGAGAAGATGTGAAACTTTTTCTTGTCTTTGATTTCAGCCATGTCCGTTCCTCTATTTCGTCAAGGCATGCGCCAAGACATCATCCACATTTTTCACGTAGATAAATTCCAATTTTTTTCTTACGGACTGCGGTATTTCTTCCATATCTCTTTTATTCTTTTCAGGAAGCAGGATCTGCCTGATCCCGAATTGGCTGGCGGCAAGAACTTTCTCTTTCACTCCGCCGATGGGAAGGACTTCGCCTGTGAGGGTAATTTCGCCTGTCATGGCGGTATCGCCTCTGACTTTCCGTCCGGTGTAGGCGGATGCCATCGCAGTGGCCATGGTAATCCCCGCGGAAGGTCCGTCTTTCGGCACGGCGCCTTCGGGAAGATGGATATGGGTATCCAGCGTTTCATAGAAATTTTCCACAAGCCCTAATTCTTTAGCACGGCTGCGGATATAAGTATATGCGGTTTCTGCCGATTCTTTCATGACATCGCCCAATTGGCCCGTAAGGATCAGATTCCCCTTTCCTTTGATGGTGATTGCTTCGGTATCGAGAACTTCACCACCTGCCGCTGTCCATGCAAGACCGTTGACACGTCCCACCTGCGACTCATGTTCTTCGGCAAGGGGCAGGAATTTTACAGGCCCCAAATATTCCTCCAGTGTCCTGGCAGAAAGCGGGGGAATCGTTTTATCGGCAAGAACGATTTTCTTTCCCACCTTGCGGCAGAGGGCGCCGATGGTCCGTTCCAGTTCACGGACGCCAGCTTCCCGGGTATAACTTCTGATGATTTTCCGCAGGAGGGCATCCGTAAAATGAAGATCTGCGGTTTTCAGCCCGTTTCTTTCACGCTGCCTGGGTATGAGGTATTTTTTTGCAATCTGTACTTTTTCTTCTTCCGTATATCCCGAGAGCTCGATGAGTTCCATACGGTCAAGGAGTGCCGCCGGAATGGTGGAAACGGTGTTCGCCGTGGCTACGAAAAACACTTTTGACAAATCGAAGGGGATATCAATGTAATTATCGTGAAAAGCCTTGTTTTGTTCCGGATCGAGCGCTTCCAAGAGCGCCGAAGCAGGATCGCCGCGAAAATCGGAGCCCACTTTATCGATTTCATCCAGAAGAAGAAGGGGGTTTTTTGTTTTTGCATGGGCAATGGCTTCGATGAAGCGCCCCGGCATGGAACCGATGTAGGTGCGGCGGTGCCCGCGGATTTCAGCTTCATCATGGATACCGCCCAGAGAAATACGGGCGAATTTTTTATCCAGCGCACGGGCAATAGAGCGGGCAAAGCTGGTCTTACCGACACCGGGCGGTCCCACAAAGCAAATGATAGGCGCCTTTGCTTCCGGAGCAAGGATACGGACGGCAAGATACTCAAGGATACGTTCCTTAATTTTTGCAAGGCCGTAGTGGTCTTCATCCAAAAGTTTCGCCGCTTTTTTCAAATCGAGAAGGTCTTTGCTTTCCTCTTTCCACGGCAGGGAAAATATCCATTCCAGATAGTTTCTTGCCACAGTGGTTTCCGCCATCATGGGCGGCATAGTGGCTAAATGGGCGATTTCTTTTTCCAGTTTCTTTTTATATTCATCAGGAATTCCGCTTTTTTCGAGTTTCTGCCTGTATTCTTCCGCTTCCGCATCCTGAGAAATCTCGTCGCCGAGGCGGTCGTGGATGCTCTTTATTTTCTGCCGGAGGTAGTAATCGCGCTGCTCCTTTTCCATACGGCTCCGCACTTCCCCGTTTATTTCCGCCTCCAGACGGCCGATTTGTATTTCTTCATCAAGAAACCGGCGAATAAGAACAAGTCTTTCCATAACGTCGTTTTCTTCCAGAACAGCCTGCCGTCTTGCAGGGCTGATAGGCATTTGTGTAGAAATGAAATCAGCGGTGTATCCCGGCGTGTCGGAAGCTTTCAGCTGCTCCATCTGCTCATCCGAAAGATTCTGCTGGGCATTGTGAATCCATTCAAACAAGGATTTCAAAAGGGCCCTTCTGTATGCTTCCCCACGAAGCGCGTCCGACGGCTCGATTTCCGGCACATCCTCCACCTGGGACACCAAGCAGTTTTCTTTTCGCAGGACGCTGTGAACACGAATGCGGGAAATCCCTTCCGCCTGTATGCGGATGAGGCCGCCGGGCAGCTGGAGCATTTGTTTTACTTTTACAACGGTACCAAAGGAGTAGAGATCTTCTTCCTGCGGTACTTCCACTTTTCCATCACGCTGCATGATCATAGCAAGATACCGGTCACTGCGGCCTGCGGCGCGGACGGCTTCAATAGATTCTTTTCTCCCGATATCCAGGTTCACTGTCATATGGGGAAAAACAATGATATCGCGAAGAGCTACGACAGGCAGTGTCAAAACGGCTGCATCTCCTATATCTGTATTCTCGTTCATAAAAATTCCTCTTATCTTATAATTCAGTGTCTTTGTAAAGAATCAACACTTCTTTATATTTTACCACACAGCCGATAAAAAAGCAGATTTTTTAAGAAACATTTCGCATTTTCTCGATGAAAGCCTCTCCCGAATCAATAAAAAACACCGCAGTAAACACGGTTTCTATGCAAGGGAAGATAACTCTTCTGTCTATTCAACAAAAATACGTCCTGTCTTACGGCAGAACGCATATATATTATATATTACAATTTTATTATTATTACAATTTCATTTCTTTTTTCTTTCCAACAGGGGCGGTTCGCCTTTGAGAACAGTATTTTCCGTAACGGTACAGCGCACCACATCTTTCATTCCGGGAATCTCATACATCACTTTTGTCATGATCTTTTCAATAATCGCACGGAGTCCGCGGGCGCCCGTATTCCTTTCGATAGCTTTCTTCGCAATGGCACGAACTGCTTTCTCCTCAAAAACAAGCTCCACATTATCCATGCCGAGAAGTTTCTGGTACTGGCGGATAAGAGCGTTTTTTGGCTCCGACAGGATTCTGATAAGCGCTTCTTCTTTTAGCGGGTGGAGAGCTACGATGACAGGAAGCCTGCCGATAAATTCCGGAATAAGTCCGAATTTCAGGAGGTCTTCAGGTTCTACGTTTTGAAGAACTTCCGCAATGTCCTTCTCATCGGCTTTCTTGATATCCGCGCCAAATCCCATCGTGCTCCTGGTCGTTCTGCGGGCAATGACTTTATCTATGCCGGCAAAGGCTCCGCCGCAGATGAAGAGGATATTTGACGTATCCAGCTGGATCATCTCCTGGTTAGGATGCTTGCGTCCGCCCTGCGGCGGAACACTGGCTACGGTCCCTTCAAGGATTTTCAGCAGGGCCTGCTGTACGCCCTCCCCTGAAACATCCCTTGTAATAGACGGATTCTCCGATTTTTTTGCGATTTTATCAATTTCATCAATGTAGACAATGCCCCGCTGGGCTCTTTCAAGGTCGTAATCCGCCGCCTGGATAAGACGGAGCAGGATATTCTCTACATCTTCCCCTACATAACCTGCTTCGGTTAGAGTGGTCGCATCGGAAATAGCAAAAGGAACATTCAAAAACCTCGCCAACGTCTGGGCAAGAAGAGTTTTCCCGCTCCCTGTGGGGCCCAGCATGATGATATTTGACTTTTGCAGTTCCACACCGTCATCGTCTTTTTCATAGCGGATACGTTTATAATGGTTGTACACGGCTACGGCAAGGGCAACTTTTGCATCATCCTGCTCGATAACGTACTGATCCATGTATTCTTTGATTTTTTCAGGTGTCGGAAGTTCAAAATCGGGAAGCCCCTTCTTCTTCTTCGAAGTTTTCATTTCTTCTTCCAATATGTTCCGGCAGACTTCAATGCATTCATTGCAGATAAAGACGCCCGGTCCCGCAATCAGTCTTTCGACTTCATCTCCCGACCGTCCGCAGAAATTGCATACCGGCGGTTGTTCATTTTTATTAGCCACAGAGCCTCCTTATTTCTTGCTTAATTCAGATTTCCCATTTAACTCGGCCAGTTCATTTCTGGTAAGGATCTTATCAATGAGCCCATATTTCAAAGCGGCGTCAGCAGTCATAAAATTATCCCTTTCGGTGTCTTTCATGACAGTTTTCAGCGTCTGTCCGCTGTGGGCCGCGATGATTCCGTTGAGCTCGCTGCGGAGACGGATAATTTCCTTGGCATGGATTGCAATATCTGTCGCCTGTCCCTGCGCACCGCCGAGGGGCTGATGGATCATAACGCTGGCATGAGGCAGGGCGTAGCGTTTCCCTTTTTCGCCGGCTGTCAGAAGTACGGCCGCCATGGAGGCGCAGGAACCGATACAGATGGTAGACACATCAGGGCGGATATACTGCATCGTATCATAAATCGCCATGCCTGCCGTCACAACGCCGCCGGGGCTGTTGATGTAAAAATGGATATCTTTGTCGGGGTCTTCCGCTTCCAGAAAGAGAAATTGGGCAATAATCACGTTGGCGGTATGATCATCAATGGGGCCGTCAAGAAATACGATACGGTCTTTTAAAAGACGGGAATAAATATCATAGGAACGTTCCCCATGAGAGGTCTGTTCCACAACAATCGGCACATAAGGCATAGATAAACATCCTTTCTCATAAATACTATTTGTACTTTCTAATTGTACCACAATCTTACAATTTATAACGATAAAATTCTATGTTTCTTTTTCATACATCAACAAAGAGACGCGGAACATGCCTGCGCCTCTTTAGGTTATGAAATAAAATTCATTGTATGAAGTTGAACGGATTACTTTCTTTCAGCCGCTTCGATCGTAGCGATGATGTCCGCTTTCTTTGCACGGGAGTCAAGGGCAATACCCTTTTCTTCAGCGTAAGCTTTCAGTTCTTTGACTGTCTTTGCGGCCAGCGGAGATTCTTTCTTTTCTTTTGCCGAAGATTCTGTCTTCTTGGCTGTTTCTTCTTTTTTACTTTCTTCCTTTACCGCCGCGCCGTAAATGAAAGCAGCTGCTTTCTTGCGGAGTACGGAATTATAAAGCATCCCCACGCGGTTTTCATCTTTAATGATTTTGATGACGTCTTTCGGTTCTGCATTAAACTGGCGCGCCATGCTGTAAACTTCCATATTCAGATCCTGATTGGTCGCTTCCAGTTTTTCAATATTGGCAATTTCCGCAAGCACTAAGCCTTCGCGTACCTGCTGTTCGGCAGTCTTATTGTAGCTCTGGCGGAACTCTTTCTCCGACTTGCCCATGTTAGAAAGATACTTATCAAAATCCATACCCTGGGCTTCCATATTCAGTTTAACTTCCTGTTCGATTTCATCAATGCGCTGATCAATCATTTCCTGCGGAATATCCACTTCGGAATTTGCCACCGCCTGATTAATCAGAGCCTGGTGATAAGCTTCTTCCGCCTGCTGGAATGCCTGGAGCTGCATCTGCTGTTTCAGGCTTTCCTTCAGTTCATCCAGTGTTTCATGACGGCTTACGGATTTGGCAAAAGCATCATCAATAACAGGAATGACTTTACGTTTTACATCATTGATATGTACAGCAAACTCCGCCGCTTTACCGGCAAGGGTATCCACAAAATAGGTTTTCGGGAACGATACGGAGACAGTTACGTCATCTCCCGCCTTGTGGCCTTCAAGCTGGTCTTCAAATCCGGGAATAAAGCTCTGGGAACCGATTTCCAGCGGATAAGTTTTTCCTTCACCGCCTTCAAAAGCTTCTCCGTCAACGGTACCTTTGAAATCAATAACAGCGATGTCGCCTTTTTTAAGGACAGCGCCTTCTTCTGCTTTTTCCATTCTCGCATTCTGCTCCGCAGCCTGCTGAATCTGTGCCATAACCTGGTCATCAGAAATTTCCGGTTTCACATGTTTGGCGGAAAGACCTTTATATTCGCCGAGTTTTACCGTCGGCTGTTTAACAAAAGTAGCGGTAAAGGCCGCGCCTTCTGTTTCAGAAAAACGTTCCTGTTTTACATCGGGAGTGGTGACAGCGATGAGTTTTTCCTGAACAATCGCATCATTCAAAGCCTGGTTGATAACAATATCCTGCGCTTCTCCGGCAACAGCTTCTTTGCCGAAATGCATCTCGATAATGCGGCGGGGCGCCTTGCCTTTACGGAACCCGGGAATTTTCACCTGGTTGGCAATACGGGCTACTGCCTGTTTAAACCCCTTGACCACAACTTCAGCCGGTACATCAATGGTAAGCTGTACCTTGTGCTGATCCAGTGCTTCTGCTTTTACATTCATAAAAAATATTCCTCCTTATACCGGTAAAAGGGTCCGTCCTTTTATTTACCGTACACAAATTGCAGGTTATATTATACTACAACTTACAACATACCTCAAGAACCCTATGCATTTATCTCAGCACGGATCTCTATAGTAATCAAACATTTGTGACACACTCTTAGAAAATATTTCTTTAAGAAGACCCCTTTACACCTCTTTCCATAAATACATTTCTGCTATATCTGCTATAATAGTAAAGAAATAAAATTGCAGGAGGAGGACCTGGTTTTGGAAAACGTAAAACGCTGTCTGGTCATTGTAAATCCCACCTCGGGACGGGAACGGGCGCCGAAGTACATTCCGCTTTTATCTTCTGTTCTTTCCAAACGGTATGACGATGTTTCCATCAAGCTGACACAAAAAGCGGGAGATGCGAAAGATTTCGCCCGCCGCGCCGCAGAAAAGAATAAAGACATCATCTGCATGGGCGGCGACGGTACGATTAATGAAGTCATTAACGGTATGGTTCCTGTCCGCAGCGATTCATGCTTCGGTTTTATTCCTTTCGGAACGGTGAATGATCTGGCACGGGCGCTTCATATCCCCCGTTCACCCCAGGGCGCTATACGGATGCTGGAGCAGGCAAAACGCACCACTATCGATGTAGGGAAAATCAATGACCGCTACTTCATCAATATCGTTGCCGCAGGACTTATTCCGGAAGCGGTCAGCGAAGTGACAATTAAGGAAAAAACGCTTTTTGGCTCTCTTGCGTACTTTATGAAAGGGTTTCAGGCTCTTCCCAAACAGCATTCTTACCATTTCCACATCAGAGAAGAAAACGGGACGGATATCCATATTTCCTCCCCTTTGGTGGCAGCCATGCTCACCGATTCGGCAGGCAGCTTCCGCAATCTCGTCCCGCCGGAAGAAAGGAACAAAGGCGTCATCAAACTGGCTCTTTTCCATAATTTCCAATGGCTCCGCACCATCCGTGAAGCTCCGAAACTTCTCACAGGCCTCCAGCTGGGGCCGGAAATATTAACTGTGGTCGGTGTAAAAAAAGCCCATATTTCCATCAGCAATGAAGAAGAACTCATAACAAATGTAGACGGTGAAAAGGGGCCGTCCTTTCCTATTGATCTGGAAATCCTGCCTGACCGCCTTTCCGTTTTCGTTCCTGAAAAAATCAAGGAAGACAATTCGCTCTTTCCCCACCTTCTTGAGGGAATTCAGCCGAAGCTTCGGCTGCCGTGGGCGGAGTCGGCAGATGAGGATATGGAAAGGATTCTTATGGGAGAAGAATCTCTTCCTCTAAAATAAGATACACAAAAACCCGCAATACATACTGCGGGTTTTTGCGTGGAGTGATTGAACCGTAGGAAATTATCCATCCGCTTTCTTTCTTCTCAGAAACTGCATAAAGAGGACAAAGGCAAGAATGCCGATGCCTGCCGCATCTGTCATGAGACGGGGATCAATGAGCATAAGGCCGCCGGCAAGGAGCAGGAGCCTCTCAAACATATTCGTCTTTGCCGCAAGGTATCCGATCATCGCCGCCGAAACGCCCGCCATACCGATAAGTGCCGTACAGGTGGTCAAAATAATGCTGCCGGCGGAAGCATCAATCCCTAAAATCTGCGGTGACAAAACGAAGACGTAAGGAATAATGAAAGCCGCAATGCCCAGCTTCGAAGCGTTTACCCCTGTCTTCAGCGGATCACCGCCGGAAATAGCGCTTCCTGCATAAGCCGCCAGCGCCACAGGCGGAGTAATATCGGCAATGATGCCGAAATAGAAAACGAACATATGCGCCGCCAAAATCGGCACGCCAAGCTGGATAAGGGCCGGTGCCGCAATAGTGGATGTAATGACATAGTTTGCCGTCGTAGGCACGCCCATGCCGAGAATGAGGGATGTAATCATGGTGCAGAACAGAAGAAGCATAAAGTTTCCTGCTGCCACATCGACAAGAGCAGACGCCAGCTTCAGCCCCACTCCCGTTTTCGTCACGATACCGATGATCATACCGGCGGACGCACAGGCGATGAGCACCCCCAAAGCGCCGCGGGCGCCTTTAACCAGACCGTCAATAATATCATTGAAATCCATCCGTGTATTCGCGCGGAGCATGGCGGTGGCAATGGAAATAATGATCCCTGCCAGTGCCGCCTTCATCGGGGTGTACCCGGAAGCAAGCAGCCCGATGATCGCAATCAGCGGAATTGCCAGATGCCCCTCTTCTTTCATGATCTTAACCCATGGCGGAAGTTCATTTCTCGGCGTCCCTTTCAGCTTATTTTTCTTCGCTTCAAAATGAACGCCCAAAAATACGCCGAGAAAGTAAAGTACCGCAGGCACGATAGCCGCTTTCACGACTTCCATGTAAGGAATGCCGACAAATTCCGCCATGAGAAACGCCGCCGCACCCATGACCGGAGGCATGAGCTGTCCGCCGGTAGAGGCTGCCGCTTCTACTGCTCCCGCAAAGTTTTTATGATATCCCAATTTCTTCATCATAGGGATGGTAAAAGAACCAGATCCGACAACGTTTGCTACGGATGAGCCGGAAATCGTCCCCTGCAGGGCAGAAGAAATAACCGCCACTTTGGCAGGACCGCCCGATGCCCAGCCTGCAATGGCATTGGCGATATCAATAAAGAATTTTCCGAGACCTGTTTTTTCAAGATACGCCCCAAAAAGGATAAAAAGGAAAATAAAGGTGGATGATACGCCCATGGGAATACCGAAAACACCTTCCGTAGTATAGAATAGGTGCCCGACCATCTGGTTCACGGTAAGCCCGCGGTGTGCCAGAGGTCCGGGCATATAACGGCCGAAGAAACCGTAAGCCAGGAAACAGAGTACTACAATAACAATCGGCAGGCCTACAATACGGCGTGCCGCCTCGATAACCATAAGCATCCCCAGCACTCCCATGAACGTATCCACAGGTGTCACTGTTCCTGCCCGCAAAATAAGCTGCTGGTAATTCACCAAAATATAAATCGGTGGAATCGCCGCGATGATAGCAAGTGCCAAATCGACGGGATGCACACTTCCGCCGCGAATCCACTCCCGTTTAGTGGGGCATAAGAGATATACCAGAGAAATACCGAAAGACAGATGGATACACCGCTGGATCATAGCGTCCAGTGCGCCGAAGAAACCGGTATAAATCTGGAAAAGAGAAAAACAGATGCAGATGACAGCGATCACTTTCGCCCACGTGCCGCTGTATTCCATCGTATTTGATTCTTTATCCAGTTCTTTCAGTTTCTTCTGCAGATGGTCATCCATACCTTTTTCCACAGCAGGATTTTCCTTTTTCTCCAAATCGGCCAATATAATCAACTCCTTATTTCTTTTTTCATCCAGTAAGCCTTCCATAATGGCGCCACATAGAGATGAAGTTCTTTTTCAAGAGGCATGAGTTCTGCCAGCGCATAGTCTTTATCGCCCACGATAATGTGTTCATCATTGGTCACGCCGTTCCGGATGGACAATTCCGGACAGCGGCGGTTCATTTTATCCATGATGAACCATTCCCCTTCCTGCCGGAATTCACCGTCTTCTTTCGAAAAAGGCAGTCCCACCCCCATGGATTGGTACTTTGTCGATTTCAAAATAAGACCGTCTTCCGTTTCATTCACTGCAAGATATTCGTAAATCATCGTTTTCTGTACGGAATGGCGGTATGCCAAAGTCACCGGCGTCCCCGCTTCCACTTCCTGCCGGATAAGAAATCCGTCGGAAGTCTGTCCGTAAAGGTACGGCGTTCTGATATAGTAGCCAAAGACGGCAATACAGACAGTAATGACGATCCCCACAGAGGCGATAACGTTTTCAAGCCGGCCGCCCTTGTTTTTCCTGATCATGGCAATGCGGCAAAAGCCGCTCCTTTCCTTTATGATAATAAAATGATCTTTCCTGCAGACACAAGGAGTGAATGACAACGGTTTCCTGCCCCGGCGCCATCCACTCTTTTCCATGTCTTATGGAACTTTCAGCCATTTCCCTACTTGGCTTTCAGATACTGTTCGGCGCCCGCATTCATGGGAATGGACATACCGTCAAGGGCGGTATCTTTTGTAATGTACTTGCCCACGGCATGAGCGGCTTTCATGCGGTCCAGATGTTCATAAATCGCCTTGACTACTTCACCGCCCAGTTTGTCATCCATCTTGTCGGTAGTAACGACAACACATTTGACGGCAACAGAATGAATATCTTCTTCCTGGCCGGGATAAGTGCCTTTCGGAATGCTTACCTTCGTATAGTACGGATATTTCTTCATCAGTTCATCTGCTTTATCGCTGTCGATATTGATAATAGCCGCAGATTTATTGGCAGCCAGATCCTGAATGGCGGCAGTCGGGAACCCCGCCACAACGACGCCTGCATCTACGTTGCCGTCTTTAAGCGCATCGGCCGCTTCGCCGAAGGACAGGAAACGTTCATCAATATCATCATAAGTAATACCGTAAGCGGCTAAAATCTGGCGGGCATTTGCTTCCGCACCGGAGCCTGCCGCACCGACAGCAACTTTCTTGCCTTTCAGATCCGCAATGGATTTGATCCCTTTATCAGCCGTGGTCACGAACTGGATCGTTTCCGGATAAAGCGCCGCAAGACCCCGGAGGCCGGCCACTTTATTATCCTTGAACATTTCAGAACCGTTGACCGCGTAGTAAGCAATGTCATTCTGAATGAAAGCCAGATCGACAGAACCATCTTTGAGCATATTTACATTTGCCACAGACGCTCCGGTGGACTGGGCGGAAGCGTTCATGCCCTTGATATTGTTATTCAGTAATTCAGCAAGAGCTCCGCCAAGCGGATAGTACGTCCCTGCGGTACCGCCGGTCGCGATATTCAGGAACTGCTTTTCTCCGCCGCTTTTGGAACCGCTGTCACCGCCGCATCCTGCCAGCAGCGCTGCACCGCATACACAGGCCATTCCTGCGATAAGCATTTTCTTCATTACTTTTTTCATAGCCTTAGACCTCCTTGGAAAATTCCTCTTTGATACGGCAGCTTCGTGTACGTTATCTGTATCCATTTTATTCCGCCGGGACTTGCCAAACCATTCTTTATCTCTCCGGAATAAAAAAAGCAGCTGAGCGCATGGAAACCCAAACGTCTGCTGCAAGCGTCTTCGCTCGAAGTGCTGTAAAGTTAATAATAGTATACTACTTTTCAAAATCCTTGTAAAGTAAACTCGGCTGGATCCCCTGATTATTCTGGTACTTGCCGCTTATATATTTCTCCGCCTCTCCCAACACCGTATGGAAATAAATCTGGCAGATTTCTACACCCGAGTAAATACGGATCGGCTGGACACAGAACATTTCCAGTGTCCAGTAGCCTGAAAATCCGACATCCCCGAATCCTGCAGTAACGTGTATAAAGAGCCCGAGACGCCCCACCGAAGAACGGCCTTCCAGCATCGGAACAAAACAGGTGGTTTTCGTATATTCATGGGTACGGCCCAGGTAAAGCTTATTTGGCTCCAGCACATAGCCCTCCTGCGGGATCTTTAAAAGATGTCCTGTATTTTTCTTTTTCATGTCCAATTCATAATTGTCGTACACCATGAGTTCATCAGCAAGTGTCAGGTTGTAGCTGTTCGGATTCAGCCGCTTCGGATTAAAAGGCGTGATCACGATTTCCTCACCTATGTGGCGGGCGATTTCTTTACCGGATAAGATCATTTTTCTTTCCGTCCCTTCTGATTAAAAATTCTGCGATGGACCGCCATACGCCTTCTGCTGAAAGCATACCGCGCGTCCATTCCCTTCGTAAGACCAAATTGTTCTTTTTCTTCTTCCGTCACCGATGGAGACACAAGCACTTTTCCCCGGTCGCTGAAAGAAATAAGGTGTGCGGCAAAAAGCGCCGCATGAATCGGACAAAGAACCAGTCCTTTATGTTTCATACCACCTTCTCCGTAAGGCACCGCTTTCAAAAGAGACAGACGGTGAATCCCGCAGACGCAGCATTCCGCTTTTTCGGAAAGCGATTTGCGAAAAAAACGGCTCCTTTCCTCAAGAACTTTCCGTATCTTCTCTACTGTCTCATCAGCGGTGGAAGAGAAAAGATTCCCTTCCGTACCGAAAGAAGAAATATCCGCTGCCAGGGCTTCACGGACAGAATTTTCCGCTGACACTTCCGCTTCTTCCAATTCACGGAAAGCTGCAGCCATCTCCGGCTTCAGTATCCAAAGATATGCGCCGTACTCGTCTTCTTCCCCGTCGAAAATATACTGCCACGGCGCCATTTCCGGCAGAGCTTTTCCCTGCACCGCATCCTCCGCGGTAAGGACAAATTCCTTTTCTGCTTCCACGGCAGGCGGCACTTTCTTTTTTTCTGCCGTCCGTACCGGTTCTTCAAAAAAAGCCCCGCTTTCGTAACGGTCACGGATTTTATTTCCTGCCCACCCGACAGCCGCATTCAACGCGCGGTATTCCATAGAAAGAGTATCGGCGATATGCTTCGCGTTGTCTGTGTAATCAGGCGCATGGTACAGGGAAGAAATAATCGTCATCATCAGGTCCGACATAACTGCAGGGTCGGCAAAAAGCAACAGCCACTGAGAAGATGATATTTCATTCCATCGTTTGGCGCCTTTTACGCGAGCCATGCCTTCACCCCTTTGCCAAATTTCACAGACTTTGCAGATATTATAGCATTTTACATATATTTTTAGAATATTTTCCAAAGAAAATCCTCATGAAAAACTGTGCATGGAAGGAAAGCGGAAATCTCTGTATAATAGGCAAAGAATATAAAGAGGAGAAGACAATGGACATACTGAAGAACGAAAACATAAAAGACGCTGCCGCTGTACTGTGGCACAAATTTCTTCTGGCAGAAACCGTAAATGACATCATCCTTTCGGAAATAAAAGACCGCCTGTACCTGCAGAATGTGGATGAAGACTGGCTCATGTCCCCGGAAACATCTCCGCGCGACACCTTTATGGCACGTATCACGGACCTTGCCTTCGGCGATGTCGTGGAAGAAGCAGTTGCCTCGCTCTATGAAAACAAAGAGGTCCTCCTCCCTTACTCAGATCTCACCGAAGCAAAAGATCCCGGCCGTTTATACGATTTGATGATGGAGACGGTCATGGAGCAGCTCACCTGCCAAGACGGAAGTACGGTGAAAAAGAATCCATACTACGAACAAATCCATATTTCTCCCGATAAGGAAAACTGCATTGCTCTTGCCACAGCAGATTATCTTCCTTATGAATTTTTCCAGACCTTCCCCCGTTACAAAAAAGAAAACCCTTTCCTCTACGGAGAAGCGGGTTTCTTCAAAGAACGGATCTCCTTCCCTGTCATTCTGGAAAACAACCGCGTGTGGATGAGCGTCGTCCCCAGTGAGATCCGTTCTATGGAAAAAGACATTGAAGCAGCAAAAGGAAAAGTAATCACCTACGGCCTGGGGCTCGGATACTACGCCTTCATGGCATCAGAAAAAGAAGAAGTGGAATCAGTGACCGTCGTGGAAATGAGCCGCGATGTCATTTCCCTTTTTAAAAGAAACATACTGCCTCAATTTCCAAATAAAGAGAAAATCAGAATCATTGAAGCCGATGCCTTTGCATTTATTGAAAAGCAGGAAGACGGCATCTACGACACGGCATTCAGTGATTTCTGGAGCGGCGTGGATGACGGACTCGATCTTTACCTGCGGTTCATGGCAAAAACAGCGCGTTTTGCAAAAACAAAACATTCTTACTGGATTGAGACATGTTTCATGGAATATTTTTTCCGTCCCGTCCTGATCCGAGTCCTTATGGAGCAGATTACGGGAAAGAAAATCATCATGCCGGAAGTTTCCGGCCGCATTCGTAAAGTGCAAAACCGTTTTGAAACATATCTGAAAACAAAAAATGACAGAATCACCTCGCCTGAAGAACTCACGCTCCTTTTCACAAACGAATCCATGATTTCCCTCATGCGTGATTTCGCCGTAAAAGATCCGATGTAGCCATAAATACGGTCTAAGGAGACTCCGCAAAATGTATCCTGCCCATGTTCCGAAAAACATTTACCTTATCCTCCGATTTCCTGTATAATAAACGAGTATTGTTAGTTGAGGTGCAAAATGACTGATTCAGAAGAAATAAAAAGACGGCGTACCTTCGCCATCATCTCCCATCCTGACGCCGGCAAAACGACACTCACGGAAAAGCTTCTGCTCTACGGCGGCGCGATCCACCTGGCAGGTTCCGTCAAAGCAAGGAAGACTTCCCGCTATGCCGTATCCGACTGGATGGAAATAGAAAAACAGCGCGGCATTTCCGTCACCAGCTCCGTTCTCCAATTCGATTACAACGGCTGCCGCATCAACATTCTCGATACCCCGGGGCATGCAGACTTTTCGGAAGATACTTACCGTACGCTCATGGCGGTGGACAGCGCCGTCATGGTCATCGATGTGGCAAAAGGCGTGGAAGCCCAAACGAAAAAACTTTTCAAAGTTTGTTCCGACCGGGGCATTCCCATTTTTACCTTTGTCAATAAAATCGACCATTTCGGCAAAAATCCTTTTGACCTGATGGCGGATATTGAAGATGTCCTCGGTATCCGTTCATGCCCTATGAACTGGCCTATCGGCGTTAATGGCGACTACACAGGTATCTACGACCGTGAAAAGAAGCTGTGCCATCTTTTCGTCAAAGACAACGCCCACGGCGTAAAAAAGCTGGAAGTCATTTCAGGCAGGATAGACGATCCTGAAATCGTTTCCCATCTCTCCGAAGAGGTTCTCGGTTCCCTCAAAGATGACCTGGAGCTTCTGGAAGAAGCAGGCGACCCTTTTGATAAAGACAAAGTATCCAAAGGCGAACTGACCCCCCTCTTTTTCGGCTCCGCCATGACAAACTTCGGCGTACAGACTTTTCTTGAAAAATATCTGGAACTTGCTCCGCCGCCGGAAGAAAGAGAAACTCTGGAAGGACACGTTGCGCCGGAAGATCCTGCTTTTTCCGCTTTCGTTTTCAAAATCCAGGCAAACATGGATCCCAAACACCATGACCGTATTGCTTTCCTGCGTATCTGTTCCGGCATTTTTGAAAAGGGCGCTTCCGTACTCCATCGGCAGAGCGGCAAGATGCTTCGACTTTCTCAGCCGCAGCAATTTCTCGCCACAGAGCGGCAGACTGTAGAAAAAGCCTATCCCGGAGATATCATCGGAATCTTCGATACAGGAGAACTCGGCGTGGGCGATACGGTATGTGAAAAAAAATCCCCTGTCACCTTTATCGACTTTCCCGTATTCCCGCCAGAACTGTTTGCCCGTCTTTCTCCGGAAAGCAGCATGAAGCGGAAACAATTCCTTAACGGTGTCAGCCAGCTTGCCCAGGAAGGCGCCATCCAGATTTACAAGCAGCCTTACATCATGGAATCCTTCATCATCGGCGCTGTCGGCCAGCTGCAATTTGAAGTCATGAAGTACCGTCTGGAAAAGGAATACAATGTCACGGTAAATGTGGAACCGATCAGTTACACCTGCGCCCGCTGGACGGAGGGCGATGTCCCGCCGGAAGAACTCATCGGTCTCGACAACGCCATGGTCGTTTATGACAGAAGAGAACGTCCCGTCTACCTCCTCCCGAATGCATGGCAGGCCGGCTGGCTGGAGGAGAGAAACAAAGACGTCGTCTTCCTCCAGTCCCCGCCGCTCGGCGTCGCCCGGCTGGAAGGAAATTAAAAACGGAAAGAACGGTTTTCAGCGGCCGTTCTTTTTATTTTTCCCATCCCAAAACGGCATTCCCCGCAAATAATCTTGTGAGAAATGCCGTTTTCGATTGTTTCATGGAGTTTCCTTACTCAGTTTATCCAGTCGGTATGGAAAGCTCCTTCCTTATCAATACGTTCATACGTGTGGGCACCGAAACATACCGGGAACGCAGACGCACCTCAACATATAACACCCGTTTAAACCGAAAAGAAACCGGATTTTCGAACGGATACAAAAAAAGTGTTAACATCCCCTCTACACATTTATTCATGCATTTACAAGATACAAGAACCATGAAAATAAAGTTAACACTTTTATCGGTTCTGTTTTTATCGGTGATTCATAAACTCATCCATCTGTTTCTAATCATTTTAAGAAATATATTTCTGCCTCAATAAGTATATACTCTAATTTGTATATAAAATTTTCCAAACAAAAAGGAATTGATCCATAAGTTAGACCCATAAAATCTAACTTATGAGGCAGTTCCCTTTTATTACTACTTTTGTCTTCTTTATATTTTACAGGATATTCACAAGCAATTCGGCAAGATTTATAACTAACTCAGCATTTCCCTAAAAGGTGAAGCTCATTTTATCGCAATTGATAGCTCACAGCTTATAGCTTCATCCTCATATCTCTAATTTTCCCAAGGACGTTCCTCTTTGGCCTTCTTTAATATATTTTCCATCAGTTCAATTTTATCGAAAATATTGTTTTTATCATAAGTAAAATAGCCAACAGCCGTAGTCTTCCTTATCCTTAATTTTTTATGCTTATTAAATTCCGGTGTAGCATTCACAAAATAATCTCTTAACATTTTGCAAAATTTACGAGCTTTATACTTTGTATCACCACCATTATGAATGTCTTCTTTTATTTCCACTCTCAGGCATAACTCATTCACACGCTTTTCTTCCCCATTCACTATTTCTGCATGATTTTCAAGCTGTAAATAGATATACTTCACATACTCTGAAATTTCTCCCCATTCTCTCCAAGAGAAATAAAACCCCATAAATCCTCCTTTAGGATTATTTACATACCCCCAGGAATTCCACTGGCTTAAAATACCCGGAGACAATTCTTTCAATCCTGCCAGTCGTTTTAATTTCTCTATTATCCATTCTTCTTTTTCTAAATCATCAGTAAATTTTCTACCATTTCTGAACTCTTTTATCAGCAATTCATCTCGCAAATATTTATAGAACCCCAGGTATTTCCAATAATCCCAATCTTCTGACTCTACATCTTCCCAAGCCTCTATCTTCTGATCAATATCTTCTAAATATTCTACATAGTCCTGAAATATAGGATTATCTATATTTCTATATTTCCTATATATAGATAACAATTTCCTGCGGGTAAATTCACAATTAACATTTTCCGGCCATGGTTGTTCCTCAATTTTATAGTACACCGTTTTTATATCTGCTTTATTTATCCCACTTTCTACTAAACTATTCACATAACGATTAATTTGATTTTCATGTTGTTGAGTAAAAGTTTTATCTTCAACAATGACATGAATATTTCCGATGATGATTAATACATCAATATGCTTATATTGCTTTCTTATTTCATCAATATATGTAATATTCTCCAACCCCGGAATTTGTCGTAAGACCTCTAATGCACACTTTGTAATCAAAGGGTTTTCTTCTGCACATTCTTTTAAGCAATGCGATAAAAGCCAACAGATAAATGCATCTTGAGAAAGCTCGCTTGTCGCATAATAAAATAAATTTGTTTTCTTCATATTCCCCATAAAACTCTTTCTCCATTAAACTTTATAACCAGGTATCTAACGAGTACAAATTTATTGTATTTCTATCTTTTACTCATAATCTCCTTTATAAATATCTATTGCCACACAAATTGCTTCAGCAGAATCTTTTACATCTCCCTCTCTTATTGCCTCCATCATTTTTTCCTTGTCCTTATCATCCTTTAAATAAGATAAAATTTTCTTTATAAACTCAGGATTATCCCACAACTCTCTCAAATCCTTCTCAAGTAATCTTCCTATCATTTATATCCACCTTTTTATTCATATTAAAATTATAATTATAAGGATTTAAACTAAAATCAAATAAATATGTAGAAAAATATTGTGAATAACTGTGAACATTCGAATCGATCATTTATAGCATTTGGGGGTTCATCCTTTTTTCTATATCCCAAAAGGCTGGACCCCCAAATCACTAATTTAATGCGATTCATATGATACGATACCAATTCATATATTCGCCTATCGTCTCTTTAAATCTCTCTATAGAAGCGTTTTTTCATTATTTTCTAAAAACTGTTTCTTATCTTTCCAGCACCACTACCGGCTTAATCACGTCCGCCGGTTTATCTTTCATAATCTGAAGCGCTTCGGGAAGCTTATCCCAGCCTTCGTATACATGGGTGGAAAGAAGGCTTACGTCCAGTTTTCCTGCCGCCACAAGGGCGTCCAGCTTTTCCATACGGAGTCTGCCGCCGGGCATAAGTCCGCCGACGATGGCTTTATGCCCCATGCCTACCCCCCATTCCACACGGGGGATACGGATACTGTCTCCGCTTCCCAGATAGTTCACAGAACCGATTTTTCCGCCCGGCTTCAATGCTTTCACTGCGGACGCAAATGTATCCACCGTACCGCCCGCGATAATGACACGATCCACACCTTTGCCGTCAGTGAGCTGCATGACCTGGTCTTCAATGGGGCCATTTTTATAATTTATGATATCTGATGCCCCGTATTTCTTTGCCGCTTCTACG